>Ga0208919_1000465_pt1 | contig 27368 bp, 28 predicted proteins | sample 4_EtaG_FD_184076 | JGI IMG/M metagenome (GOLD analysis project Ga0208919, IMG submission 184076) | Marine viral communities from the Subarctic Pacific Ocean - 4_ETSP_OMZ_AT15127 metaG (SPAdes) (version 3) | ecosystem: Environmental > Aquatic > Marine > Oceanic | place: Pacific Ocean | collected...
TCCCAATAGCAGCTGCGTTGGGATTAGGCTTCTTTATATGGAAATTAATTAACCGGATCATTGATGGGTTAGAGACAAAGGTAAATACATTAGACGATAAAGTAGAAGCGGCTTTGAATGCTATGGAAGAAAGGCTTAGTACTAAATTAGATAGTCAGCACGTTATTATTATTAGCCTTATCGATAGAGTACGCGCTGTGGACAATCAAACTATACGTCAGGATGTCTTGCTTAAAACGTTGCTGGGTGTACCAAATCTAATTGATATAGAAAAAGTAGCCAAAGCAGATCGGGATGACCAGCGTAAAGATTAGTCTGCTGCTTCTGGCATTGCCGGTGATGGCATCCGAGTTGGTCCATCGCTTCAATAGCCCGTCTTTTAATGGCATTAATCAATCCGCGCATTACTTAACCATCGATGAGCAAGAACGTACACGAGCTGACGATCTAGCGAGTGAGATTCAAGAGAAGCTCGATGAGGCAGAGCGAGAGGCAGACAACACCGTACTGTCTAAGTTTATTCGAAACCTGGAATCTCGCATTTACTCGACCTTAGCGAAAGACCTGAGTGAATCCCTATTTAACTACGACGGTATTCCAACCTCTGAGAACCCCATTACAGGAGAGATTAACTTAGAAGGGAATATCCTGAGATGGGTGAATGATGGGACAACGATTACGTTAACCATCGAGGAATGGTTTGATGGTGTCATGATTTCTACGACAGAAATTGTTATTCCCGTAGGCAACTTTGGTGGTTGCTGGGCTGAGTGCGATGCGCCGTGAATTTGTGTTGGTATGCCTTCTGTTTTTGGGTGGATGTACCGCATTCACTGGGGTGCAGCGTAGTCTAGAATTCGAAAGACAGGGACCGGAAATTGTTCCAAGTGCGGCTCATCAGTTACTAAATTTACCCCCTCCTAAGACTAAAGCGGTAGTAGCCGTTTATGAGTTTTTAGATAAGACGGGACAGCGTAAGGCGTTAGATAATATCGCGTCGTTTAGTACAGCCGTGACGCAAGGCGGCATTGATATCTTGATCGAAGCATTGCGGGATGCCGGTCGAGGCAATTGGTTCGCGGTAGTGGAACGTGCGGGATTAGACGGTTTAACTCGCGAACGTCAACTGATTAAAAATACCCGTGATATGTACGAAGGGGAAGGAGCTAACCGGCTCAAGCCTTTACTGTACGCGGGCATTATTATTGAAGGTGGTATTATTGGCTACGACACCAACCTCAGAACCGGAGGGAGTGGAGCACGAACATTAGGTATTGGGACACGGCATCAGTACCGTGAAGACAAAGTTACTGTTGTTTTGCGCGCAGTTTTGGTACAAACAGGAGAAGTATTGCTGAACGCAACGGCAACCAAAACAATTCTGTCTACCGGGGGTGGTACAGATTTCTTTCGGTTCTATGAATTAGGGACACAACTAGTAGAGGCGGAAAGCGGCAGTACGGAAAACGAAGCGGTCAATCACGCAGTCAGAGCAGCCATAGAAGCTGCGGTGTATGGGCTCGTTATCAAAGGACTTGAACAACAGGTATGGGACTTTGATTACTCAACATTGGAGGACAGCGAGGATGAAGAAGCTTCTTAGTGTATTTGTACTATGTTTCCCCATGATTTCATTGGCGGGCAATAATGACATCTATCTCACACAAACGGGTACGGGGCTAACACTCACGATAGATCAGATTGGTGCAACCAATACAATTGGTACGTCACAAGCAAGAGCCGAAATAAGTGGTGCAAGCATGACGGTTGACCTAGACCAAATCGGAGATAGCAACATTATTGCGGCAAGTATTTTACAAGCTGGCAGTAGTAGTTGGACCTATAAAGCTACGGGGGATTCGAATACCGCGACCTTCGCAGTGGGTGGTACGGGCGATGTAGCAGGGTCAGATTTTGATTACGATGCAGCTGGTGCAAGTAATGTTTTGGTGTTCACGCAAGGTGACGCAGCGACGGCTACCACGGGTAACCAAGATTTTGATATTGACGGAACATCCAATAACGTCAACGTGAAATGTAATGTCGTGGGTTGTGTGAACAACTGGACGATTGCAGGAAACAGTAGTGATGTCGATACGACACAGGCGGGATCAGCAGATTCCAATATTACTGGAACGCTCACTGGAAACTCCAACGAAGTGACAATCACCCAAGCGGGAGACAAGAAAAACCTGACGGCTACCGTCACTGGAGCCAGTAACGATATTGATGTTACGCAGTCAGGGAAAGAACACACGATTGCTATGACGTACACGGGTTCCAACATGAATATCGACATCGATCAAACCGATACGGTAAGCAGTAACGTAGCGAATCTACTACTGCAATCCAGCGGTGGATCAGGTTCTAGTATAAATATTGACCAATGCGCTTCTGGCTGCTGATTTTAGCGGGGTGGGCTAATGCAATTGATGTGGGGTCCATCTCGGAGTTGCGTGGAAACGGGGAGGTCATTCGACAGGGTTCTGATGATAAGCTGCTGGCAGAGCTGGCTCTAGGAATTTCCTCTTACGATGATGTCCGTACCGGAAATGGTCGGATCGCTATTGAGTTTTTGGATTCTTCGGTGGTTCGTTTAACGGAGCATTCGAAGCTGGTCATCGATGATTTCGTGTATGACCCGGACCCCAACAAATCGAAACTGGCTCTCAATATGGCTAGTGGTACGGCGCGTTTTATTACGGGCCGACTGTCTGGAATAAAGAAAGAAAACATTTTCATTAAGACACCCAGCGCCACAATAGGTATCCGAGGAACGGATTTCACGACAACGGTGGATGAGCTAGGGCGTAGCTTGGTGATTTTGTTACCGGATGCGAGTGGCAACTCATCTGGGTCTATCTCAGTAACGACATGGTCTGGTACGGAAATACTCGATCAACCGTTCCAAGCGACAATGGTGAGTACGTTTGAATCGCGCCCCACCAAAGCGGTAGTACTGGGCAATATCAGTTTGGATTTGATCGACAATATGCTCATTGTCAATAAGCCTCCCGCCATCGTGGAAGCCGAGGCAGAGCAGCAGGGCGAAACGAGTTCCGATATAGACCGGGACTTCTTTGAGGACGCACCCGATTTAGATAAAGATTTCCTAGAAGAAGAGGAAGAGATCACTCGGCTGGATATCGATTTGTTGTCGTTTGATTTCCTGGTGGACTTGTTGGCGGTCATGGAAACCAGTTCTAAAAAGAAAACCGAAACGGTTAATGAACTGGACGGGATTGAGATTGCAGGCATTTTGCCGGGGTTCGATCCACAACTTCAGACGTATACGTTTATTGAGGGGGAGCATCTGTTTTTTGTACACCAAGGAACGAATACGTTCGACATCGCGATAGATAAGTACAAGTCAACATCGCTGCGGATCAACAGTGTAGAAACAATAATGGATGTAGAAGTTAATGGTGTGGGTGATAACACTATTATCATTTATCAGTCTCCCTAGCTTCGCGGGGGATAACCTCATTACGCTAAAGGCTCAAGGGACTGGTGCGACTATTACAACGAAGCAAGTAGGGACCAGCAACACCACAGGCATCTACTGCGGGCTTGGAAGTTTTGATAATACGTTGGTTCAAAACCATACATGTGATAATGCGACCATAACGGTGAACGTGACAGGCGATTCGAATCAGGCATACACACAATCGGTCTGGTCTAATCACGACGGGCAGACCTGGATTACCACAGTAAACGGCAATAGTAATTATTCGGTCATCGACATGGATGAGGATGACAACACCTCGACCATCATCCAAACAGGTAATGACCATCAGGCGTGGATACTGGGCTCCGGGGATGACAATGTGTACAAGATCGAGCAAGACGGCGAGAGCCAATACGGAAAGATTATTTCCTTTGCGGATGACAGCGACATCTGGATCACACAAGAAGGAACGGGTGACCACAATGCGTATGTCTACAACTACAGCGCAGACAACGCCTCAACACGCTTGATACAGAAAGGCTCAGGAAATAAAGATGCGGATATATTCTGGTACAGCGGCGGTGATGACGGTGAAGTGACACTGACGCAACAAGGCAACGGAGCGCACACCTCGTTGATGCGGTTTTATACTAGTGACTATGATGTCACCGTGGTACAGAAAGGCGCAACTAATAAGTCGTACAGTGCGACCTTTAATTGTACAAGCAACTGCAACAAGACGATTTCAATCACACAACAGGACTAACGTTTCACGTGAAACATGCGCTTGTCATTCTTGCGGCCTTAATTGTTCTACGAGTCGCTGACCCGTGGCCCATAGAAACCTTGCGACTAAAGTTCTTTGACAGCTTGTTTGCACTCGACGATCCGGTTCCTAGTGAAACTATTGCAATCTATAACATCGATGAGGATGCGCTTGCTGACAAAGGTCAATGGCCGTGGCCTCGATCTTATTTGGCTGATTTAAATAACGAGTTGCTCAATAAAGGCGCTGCAGCGGTGGTGTATACCGTATTGTTTCCAGAGGAAGATCGCTTTGGTGAAGATGCGGCATTTGCACAAAGCATGGTAAACATACCGACGTTCTTATCTGCGGTAGCGACAACAGATACAGACCGAAAGGACGGTTGGCATATTGGTGTCAGTACTATTGGCCCGGTTTTAGAAAACGCCCCGGAGTATTCTGGCATTTTACCGAATGTGCCATTACTGCAAGCGGCAGCGGTGGGAACCGGTATAGTCAATTCGGCTTTAGAGATAGATGGTCTGGTCCGTCGAGTTCCTATGCTCGTGCGCGTGGGTGACTCGTTGTATCCAGCGTTAGGTTTGGATGTTCTACGTGGCTTGGCGGGTGACCCCAGTTACCAAGTAAAAGCGGGTGATGCAGGTATTCAAGCGGTGCGTGTGCCGCAGTTTTCTACTATCAATACAGACCGTTTAGGTCGTGTCTGGCTGAAGTGGAATACCACGTTTAGCGATAACGTCGAATCCAAAATTGTATTGGTGGGAGTGACAGCTGCGGGAGTCAGCCCGATGGTATCCACGCCTATTGGATTGATGCATCCGCATCGTATCCAGGCGGCTTTATTCGAAACATTGATGCAGGGTACATCACCTACACGCCCCGACTGGTCATTGGCTGCTGAAATAGCACTCATTTTAGTTGTTGGTGTAGTGGTTGCGGCCTTAACAAAATACATCGCGGTCATGTGGGTGAGTGCCGTGGTACTGATCAGCGGTGCAGTAACGGCTTCGGCATCCGTGTATGCGTACACCCGGTATGGATTGCTTTTAGATGCGGCCTTTCCACTTTTAACCCTTTTCAGTGTGGGTGCGACGGGTATTGCCCAGAGAATGATTACGGAATATCGGCTGAAGTTGCAGATTCGAGGCCAGTTTGGAACGTATGTATCTCCTGACCTGGTGAAGCAACTAGAGAACGATCCGTCGCTATTGAAGCTGGGTGGCGAAACAAAGACGATGACGTTTCTTTTCTCGGACATAGTGGGCTTCACTCCTATCTCAGAGAAATTGCAAGATGATCCACAGAAGCTGGTGGACTTGGTGAATCGATTGCTGACACAGCTCACTGATTGTGTGCTTCGGCATGGAGGTACGGTCGATAAGTTTATGGGTGACTGCATCATGGCATTCTGGGGTGCGCCTCTGGATTGTGAGAATCATGCGGAACGCGCCATGCTGACAGCCAAAGATATGTTGGCATTGATTGATGATCTTAACGCAGAGCTCGATGCGGAAGGGTTGCCCAATCTCAATGTGGGCGTAGGCATTAATAGTGGACCCTGTGTGGTGGGGAATATGGGAAGCCAGAGTCGATTCGATTACTCGGTGCTGGGGGATGCCGTCAACGTGGCAAGTCGCCTCGAGGGTCAAACTCGAAACTACGATGCATGGATTCTCATGGGCGAAAATACGGTAACATATAAGCCTGAATGGGCTACCTATGTGGATGCGATTCAAGTGAAAGGGAAGAGTGAACCTTTGAAAGTCTTTACGTTAAAAGAGCATGTGGCAGATTAGCGCGGCGCTTGGCGTAGCTCTAGTCGTTGCGGGTGGTGCATTTAAAATGTACTACGATAAATCCGAGGCTGAAAAAGAAGCGATGGCTACCCAGTTGCAACAAGCGATGGATAATCAGCAACGCTTAGAGAATGCGATAGCGGATCAAAATGAGCAGATCGAGAAGGCGCTTGCAGAACAGAAAGAATCGCAGGAACGCATTCAAAGTTTAACGGTGGCAAACAATGAAGCCAACGAGAAAGTAGAAGAGTTACGCAACAAGTTTGCACGGCACGATCTGGATATGTTGTCGATACGCAAGCCAGGTCTAGTAGAGAAACTGGTGAATCGAGGCACAGCCAAGGTGTTTGCTGATTTAGAAAAGCTGACTGACCCCAATCAATTTGATGAAGATACTAGTACCGATACTGTTAATCCTAGTTAGCGGCTGTTCTCTTTTGGGGCCGTCGCGGTTTACTCCACCGGAAGTGCGGCCGGTTGAGGTGATAACTATTGAGAAACCAGCCCCGATGTATCACCCTCCGTTACCAATGGCAGTCAAGTCAGTTCCCGTGGAGTGGAAGATCCTGACACCAGATACCATGGAAGAGTATTTGAATGATTTAAAAGCAGGCGAAGCACCTGTAAATGCTTGGTATTCTTTGACAACCAAAGGATACGAAAACCTTAGTAACAATGTGGCACAGGTTCAAAGATATATTCAGCAGGTTCTTTCTATTGTTGAATACTATAGAGAAACCGATAAGGCGAAAGAGGAAGACAATGAGCAGACTGACTGAGATGCTAAGAAGACATGAAGGTGTAGAAAGTCATGCGTACATGTGTTCGCAGAATTTCTGGACGATTGGCGTTGGGCGCAACGTGGACCCCGGTGATAATGGAGCGGCCAAAGGTCTTGGCTTGTCAGATGATGAGATTGACTACTTACTTAGTAATGATATTAAGCGAGTGGAAAAAGAATTGAGTGATGAGTATGAATGGTTCTCTGGTTTAGATGATGTGCGTCGAGACTGCATGGTGGACATTAGCTTTAATCTGGGCCAAACCCGTTTGAGAGGATTTAAAAAAGCTTTGAGTGCTATGGCAGAAAGTGATTGGGAAGAGGCTAGTGAGCAATTTTTAGATAGCCGTTGGGCAGATCAGGTGGGGAATAGATCGACTGAATTGGCTGAGATGATTAGAACAGGGGAATATAGATAATGCCTCTTCAAAAGTTTTTGTTTAATCCTGGCATCAATAAAGAGGGAACCGATTATACCGCCGAGGGTGGTTGGTATGACGGTAACCTGGTCAGGTTTCGCAAAGGCTTTGCTGAAAAAATAGGCGGGTGGAAGAAAGTAATTCAAACGTCTTACAACGGAACGGGTCGAAAGTTATTGGGATGGGTTGATTTAGAAGGGACAAAGCTTTTAGGTCTAGGTACGCGCACCAAACTTTATATACAGGAAGGCGCAAGCTTTAATGACATCACGCCCCTTCGCAGTACTACTGGCGCGGGGGATGTCACGTTTGCAGCAACCAATGGTTCTTCCACATTAACTATAACCGATGCTAGTCATGGCGCTTCAAAGGGAGACTTTGTCACATTCAGCAGTGCGGCTTCTTTAGGTGGAACCATTACAGCCACGGTTCTAAATCAAGAATATGAGATAGCGGCTATTTCATCCTCTAATGCTTATACGATTACAGCTAAAGACACGAGCGGTGATACGGTTACAGCGAACAGTAGTGATAGTGGAAATGGAGGCAGCTCTACTGTAGGCGCGTATCAAATTAATGTGGGCCTTGATGTATTTGTTGATGGTACAGGATGGGGCGCAGGTACTTGGGGTGGAGGAACGTGGGGTTCTACCAGTTCGTTAAGTGATTTAAATCAGTTGCGCCTTTGGTCATTAGATAGCTTTGGAGAAGATTTGATTGCTTGCCCAAGAGCAGGAGGAATTTATTACTGGGATGTTAGTGCAAAAACTCTGGGAACTGATAGGGCGGTTCCATTAACCGAATTAACTGGCGCTAACCTTGCGCCCACAAAAGGATTACAGGTTCTTGTTTCGGATGTAGATCGCCACGTTGTGGTTCTGGGAGCAGATCCTATTAGTGATGGCTCTCGCTCTGGTTCTATTGATCCCCTCTTAATTGCTTTTTCAGATCAAGAGAACGCGGCTGAATGGGAACCTAAGTCTACAAATACCGCTGGTTCACTACGATGTTCAGCAGGTTCTGAAATTATTGGCGGCTTACGCGCCCGACAAGAAACTTTGATATGGACTGATGTGGCGCTTTACAGCATGCAGTTTATTGGAACGCCATTAACTTTTGGTCTTAATCTTATCAACGAAGGCGTTAGTTTGATTGGTCCTAACGCTGCAATTAATACACCATCTGGTGTGTTCTGGATGGATAAGAAGGGGTTTTATAATTACACAGGCGCAGTTAGTCCTGTGACATGTAGTGTTCATTCCTATGTGTTTGACGATTTGGAAGAAGGTCAGGCGTACCAAGCTTTTGCTTTTTTAAATAAACAATTTAATGAGGTTGGTTGGTTCTATTGCTCTACTGATTCTACAACCATTGATAAATATGTGGTGTATAACTATGTAGAACAGACTTGGAATATCGGGGCGCTTTCACGTACCGCTTGGTTGGATGAAGGGATCGTGGCATTTCCCAGAGCTGCAGGTAAGTCGAGTACCACTCCTTATTTGTATCAACACGAAACGGGCAATGATGCAGATGGAAGCCCGATGGATGATGTTTATATTGAGTCGGCTGACTTTGATATTGGAGAGGGAGAAGACTTCCAGTTTATTAAACGTATGATTCCTGATGTTAAATTCACAGGAAATGGTGGTAGTGATCAGCAAATTAATGTGGTGTTAAAGCAGAGAAATTACCCGGCGAGCTCTTTAAGTACAGATCAAACGAGTAGCTTTACTGCTTCTACTACTAAGATAGATATGAGGGCTAGAGCTAGACAGGCGGCATTAAGATTTGAATCTGATGATGATGCGTCTGTCGATATAAGAGAAGGAGTGGGATTTAGAATTGGTGGAACGAGACTCGATATTAAACCGAATGGAAGAAGATGAGTAAGCTTTTACAAAGCAGGCTTCCCTTTGAAAGGAACAATGTTGTTGAGGCGGGTACGTTTAATAGAACGGTTAGATTGCTCGAGCTTAGTCTTGATTCATTTGACCCTGATGAAACTCCTCAGTTTACTGCATCAGAGATAGATGAGATTAAATTCCAAGCAGGGAATCTGATATGGAATACTACTACTGAAAATTTGCAGGCATGGACGGGAACTGAATGGGTTAATGTAACAACTCCATCCTCTTCAGGGCTTAGTGCGACCGCTTCTGTCGGGGAAGTTCAGGTCATTGCAAATGGTTCAATTGTGGTTGCTCTATGATATATACTAAAAATTGGGAAAAAAATGGCTGATTCAATGAAAAGACCTCCCATGCAAAAACAGGCAGAGCGTTTAGCCGCGCAAGGTCGTTACGGCGATTCGATGCTTGTGCATATGAGCCCGGCCGAAGTTCAAGGGATTGCGTCTTTAGTTCCTGGTGGTCAATTACCTACTAACCCCCAGACCGGCCAACCAGAAGCGTTTGATTTTTTGAAAGCTGTAGGTGCGCTTTGGGGGGCTATAAAAGGAAGAAAAGACGCAAAGAAAGCTTCAAAGAGAGCGCAAAAACAAACGGCTGCAATTCAAGCTAGACAACAACCATTTGATGTTTTTACTGCACAGGCGCTGAATACAGCTATGGCTTCTGACGCACTTCGCCCCGGACAAACCCTCGCAGATCTAGGCGGTAAAGCTAGTTTCTTACCAGCTGGTACGTCAGCTGGAATGAATATGGGTTATCAAGGTATGCCAGGGGTAATGTATGCAAATCGCCAGTCTATTGGGCCATTTTCAAGACAGGAAACTCCACCACAAGTAGCACCACAACCCATCATGGAATCCCCGGCTGTGGCTGATGGTGGTTCAAGTGTTGATCAGTTAGAACTCATTAATGTAAGAAGAAGAGCGCAAGGTCTTCCTGAATTTGAAAGCATAGAAGATTATTTTGACTTCGTTTCAACTACTGATGATGACGATTTTTATGGAGGATTCCCAATCATGGCAGCTGATGGAGGTATTGCGTCATTACCTCATTTTGCTGGTGGAAATATGGTTGAGAATTTTCCCAGAGTGGGTGGCCAAATCTCTGGGCCAGGAACAGAACGGTCAGATGATATTCCAGCCATGTTGAGTGATGGTGAGTTTGTTGTTAATGCAAAAGGACTTCGAGGTCTAGGAAAAATAAATGGTGCTAATGGAAGTAAAGCTGATCAACGCAGAGAAGGTGCTCGAACTATGTACGCGCTACAACGAGCTGGTGAACAAGCATTAAGGAGGGCTTAAAGTGCCTACTACTACTACTGAATTAGTTCAGGAAAGTGCTCCCTTTCTTGCTCCTGAATGGCAAAGACAATATCAAGATCCAGCGGTTGAACTTACAAGTCGCCGTATGCTCGAGTCTTACTTTGGCCCTGAAGGATTAATCAGTCAGCAAATACCTGTTCCTATTCAACAGATTGCAGGTCTTTCTCCTCAAGAAATTCAAGCTAGAAATCTAGCTCAAGGTCTTGGTGGGTTTGGTCAACAACTCGCAGAAGCTCAAAATATGTATCGCCAAGGGGCAAGAGGATTTGACCCCTCTACTGCTGGGGTGTTTGGCGATCCTAGAGCGAGACAATTATATGAGCAAAGTTTAGGTGTTTATGACCCAAGAACTGGGCAAGAGTTTGTTGACTCAAGTGCTAGGGAGATGATGGAAAGTGCGGCTGGAGATGTACGAGGCGCACAAGAAGGTATTAGTGAAGAAGTGTTTGATGCCCAACGAGGTATGAGAAGGGCTGGTCAAGGCGCAAGAAGAGAAGCGAAAAGAGGTCAAAGAGGAATTCTTGATGCGGCTGGAGGTATATCAGGCCAAGTGGGTGGAGCGCAAACTGGCGCTGGAGAGGCCGCTCGAAGAGCAAGAGCAGAAACAGCTGCAGCTGGGAGAGATTTAAGAAGCGCAGGACAGATGGGCAGAAGCACTGCGATGCAGGGTATTGCAGGGCTAGAAGGAACTGGTGAGGAATATGATCCCTCTTCTGCAGGTAGATACATGGACCCGTTCAATCGGGATGTAATTGAAGCGCAGCAAGCTGAAATTGCTAGGCTTGGAGAGAAACAAAAACGTGATGCCAGAGCGCAACAAGTTCAAGCTGGTGCGTTTGGTGGATCAAGGGGCGCTATTCAGGAAGCTGAGATAGGCCGTAACGTATTACAACAGCAAGCAAAGACTGGTGCGGAGTTGAGATCACAGGGATTTCAACAGGCACAACAACAAGCACAACAAGCTTTTGAACAGGCTCAAGGAAGAAGACAACAAGCTGCACAAATGACTGGCTCTCTAGGTCAGGCAGGGGCGCAGACTGGTATATCTGCAGCGGGCCAAGCTGGACAATTAGGAATAAGCGCAGAGCAATTAGCTCAACGAGGCGCATTGGAGGGAGGACAACTTGGTCTGTCTGGACAACAGGCCATGGGCGATCTTGCTCAACGAGCAGCACAAATGGGTATTTCTACTCGAGAATTACAAGGTCAGCTGGCTCAACAAAGAGGCATGATGGGAATGCAAGGACAGCAGGGCATTGGTGCTCTAGCTGCACAACGAGCGGGTATAGGTCAGAACATTGGATCTCAATATCTCCAAGGACAACAGCTCGGCTCTAATGTCTTTAGTGATCGAATGGGCAGAATGGCTGGAGCGGCTAGAGGGATGGGCGCTCTCACAGGACAACAGTTTGGCCACGCTATGGACGCTTGGGGTCAAGGCGCTGCAGGGCAACGCGCTGGAGCTGCTGGGATAGCTGGCTTAGGACGGCAAGGTCAAGACATGCTCGGAAGACAAATAGGAATACTTGGAGGTCTTGGTCAAGAAGGCAGAGGCATACAACAGCGTGGATTGGATGCTCAGTATACTGCAGCAAAACAAATGGCTGATGAGCCATGGATGAGAATGCAAAGAGGTATGCAGTTACTGGGACAAGGCTCTCAATTCTTGCCTCAATACCAAACTGCTGTTGGAACCGGGCAACAACCCGTTGGTCATTACCAACAACCAGGCTCGTTCGCTGGAGCTGCAGCTGGAGCAACTGCAGGCGCAGATTTCGCTAGTTTATGGGGCTAAGGTAAATAAATGTACGAAGACATTATGCGAAGACCTATGTTTCAAACTCCACAACAACGTGCGGGTGGAGGAATTATGAGGGGTGTTGCGCCTGTCCAAGGATATCAAGAGGGTGGTGAAATTAATCCTTTTGGAATGACTGAATCATCAGCAGGACAACCTGTTCCTAATGATATTTTTGCTGAAGATTTTTGGACAACAGAGACAACCGAAGAAGGATCAGGCATTACATCTAGAGATGTATTTAATTTTTTAATTGCTAATCCTGATGATCCTACTGATGTAGCAATAGCTGCTGCAATGGCTCCTTTATGGATATTTCCTCCTGCCGCTATAGCAGCAAGGCTTGCTCGTATGGGATACAAAGGGCTTAAAGTTACTAAGGCATTAGAAAAAGTAGCTGATGTACAAAATAAAATACCTAAAGCATACGGACTTCTTGGTAGTGGCACAGGTAGAAGATCTGGTCTTGCACAAGCAAACATAGCCAGAGAGGTTCCTACCATAGGCAGAGAGGCTTCTGACGTTTACAAAGCATTTGGCGAAGAAGTGGAAGAAGGTTCTCGTGAAGGCATTGCTTCATTACCCCAAACAGAAGAAGTTGAAGAAACTGAAGAAGTATCTAGTCAAGGTATTGCATCACTTCCTAAAGATTCAGGACGTTTCGGTGAAGGTGATTCAAAGGTTCGTAATAATTTAGCGAATGTCAGCAAAGAACAATTGGATGCATACGGCGGTTCATTAACCGAATACATGAACGAATGGAACAGAACAGGGAATCGTCCTACAACTTTAAGAAAACAACAAGAGCCTGTTGAAATGTGGGGGGGTGGTCTTGCTATTGCTAGACTTTTGGGAAGACTTCGCGGGAAAGGTAAAAAAGGTGGTGCTGTTGATGATGTCGTTGATGAAACGGTTGAAAGTGTAGCTGCACCACCAAATCCTCCAGCGACTATAGGATCGAAGATATTAAAAGCTGCAGGAATTGGTGGAGGGCTTGGAGTTGGAACAACTTTAGGTCTTAGTGCGTTACCGGGAGATGATGATGAAGAGTCTCTTATCTCAAAGGAGGATGCAGAAGCCTTATCAAATGAACCCACGATTGAACCCACGATTGAAGTTGCTCAAGAGCAAATTCAAGAAGAACCGGGAGGGGTTAGAGGGTTTGTCGGAAACCTAGTGGATAAATTATCTGATCCAAGACTTCAATATCAATTAGCCAAAGCAGCTCAACCATCAGAAGGCTTTGTTCCAAGAAACTTCTTTAGCGATGTAACTCTTGCGGGTCAAGAATACGATCAGCTTCAAGCGGAACTTGATGCCAAAAAACCAGAACTCGTTCAGCAGTATGAAGCTATAAGACCTTATGCAGAACGCGGTCCCAATGAAACAGAAGAAGATGTTGACCGAAGAGTATTAAAAAGTTTGTTTGACAGAATGAATGCATCTGCTCAGTTAGAAGCCCTTCTTACTCTTTATAAATCTGTTCCTGATGCAGCTACGAATCTTGAAGCCTTTGAAGATTTTGCCCGTAATTTAGGATTAGGCGCTGTATCAGATGTCTTAACTAAAAAAGCCGATAAACAGTAATCATGCCTACCTACCATAAGGTTAGGGAAGATGGTCGGAGTCTATACATCGATGCAGACAGCCCTGAAGATGCAAGTCGAATATTAAAAGAAAAAAACCTAGCCCTAAGACAAGCACGAAAACAAAGAGCTTTTGAAACTGGACCTGATTACCAACCGGGAGAAGTCTTAGAAAAAGAAGACATTAGTTTCGGGGGTAGTGTATGGCGTGGAGGTCTTAACGGATTAGTTAGCATCCCCACAAATGTAACAAGCGCTGTGGGCTATGGATTACAAGCAGCTGGTGCAGAAAAAGTAGGCTCTGAATTTGTTGATCGAGCTAAGGCAGTGCAGTCTAGATTTGCTCCTGATATAGAAGGACTTGGTTTGGCTGCGGAGATTCCAAAAGCTTTAGTTCAATTTGGTCTTCCTGCATACAAAATATTTAAAGCTCTTCAAGGCTCGAACATGGCTACTAAAGTAGCCGCTACTGCAGCAGCAGAAGGCCTAGTGGCTGAAGAGGATATGAAAACTTTTGGTGATGATTACTTGCCAAATCCTCTTACCAAAACTCAAGAGCTTGAATTTCTTGATGGTCAAGAAAGAGCATTTGCTGCGTTAATGAATAAGGGAAAGATTGGCCTTGAAGCAGCAGCATTAACAGCGGGAATTCCATTGGCCTTAACTGGCGCAGGTGCAGTAATAAAAACTTCCAGTGGGGCAATAGCTAAAGTCCCTGGTATTCGTGAAGTTGCTGATGGTGTTTATGCGGTCGGAGAAGGGTTTGGTAAGCTCCTTGATAAAGCAGAAAAAGCATCCCCTGCTTTTAAGAAGGGAATCGGATACGTTAGGTTTAGAGGAGATCTTCCTGATAAGGCAACCGCCGAATTAAAAGCCTTATATGCTACTCGGCTTTCATCTATGGCTGGTGCAAACAATGTGGCTTTTAAAGACCTAAATGATGCTATTGCAAATGTTGCAACTTCAGGAAAGGCGAATGGTTTTTCTCAAGAAAAAATAATACAAGCAATAGGTGATGCGATTAATCCAGATATGGCTGACTCTGTTAGTCAGAATGAAGCGTTTAAAACATTGATGGAAGCAGATAAGGCATTGGGTTTTGTTAAGAGTGGTAAGTTAAATATCAACACCAAGCCTGACCAGATCAGATCAAAGCTAAGTTTATTTAGATCCGCAAAGAATGTAAGAAGCTTGGCAGATGATTACACTAAACAAATACTAGATAATCCAGAGTTCTTACCGGATGGAGCGGCTGAAACACTAGCTGGTCAATTAGGTGTGTATGGGACCAGAGCTTACAGAGTTTTCTTAGATAAAGAGTGGCTTCCAGACCAAGAAAAAGTTAACAAAGCAATAGCTGTTTTGAAAGAGTCAAATGCAAGGCAAGGAAATCCAATACCAGAAGATGAACTGCCTGGATTACTTAGACAGATAATAGATAAAAAACAATTTTCAAATGCGGCTTTAAATCCAGAAGATCTTTTAAAAGATAGTACTTTAAGGGGAGTTCTGAGTGGCCCATTAAAAAACAGAACCGTTGATAATGAATTTATTAGAGATTTTCTTGGAGAATATACCTGGAAAAGAGGAACTTCTATGGAGAGGAAAGAAGGACTTCTGCAAATGGTAAAAGAAACGTTAGGTAAGCAGTCTGCTATTATTGGCAAAGGTAAATACTTTAAAGAATTAGAAGATCTCGATAAATTAAGAGCGCCTGAAAACAAAATGTTTTTAGATAATCTTCCTGAGTCTGATTTATTAAAGGGCGAGTATCAGCAAATTCCAAACTCGTTAGGTTATGGAAATTTAAGAGGAAAGTATGTAAAGACAGAATTTTTACAAGCTTTAGAAAAGCAAGCAACGAGTATGCCTTTTGAAAACGTTCCTATTGTTAGTAACTTGTATGCAAGCTTGTTGGGATTAAAGGGTGTAAGCCAAATGATGCAGACTGTTTATAATCCTACAGGTCAGATAAGAAATGCATTAAGTGCTGCTGGATTTGCAATTGCCAATGGTAATGTTCCTAATGGAAAAACATTATCTGAAGCCTATCAAGTGATAGCCTCTGACTTTGGTAATAGATTTAGAACTCAGCCAGAAAAAAAGAAATTATATGAAGAGCTAACAGAAAAAGGATTGATTCAACAACAAGCACAGTTAAAAGAACTTGAAGACTTAATTGATATTGCTGCCGAAAAAGGCGTAGGCGGCTTGGTTGGTCGAGGAATGAAGTTTGCTCAAGGAAGACAGAATGGTTTTTCTGCAAAACTTTATAACGCAAGTGATTCTGTTTGGAGGGTGTTTAATTATTTAACTGAAAAGAAAAAGCTTGCGGGGATGGTTCAGTTTTCCCAAGTAAAGAATCAACCCTTTAACATGAAAGCAAATACATTAAAACAAATGGAAATTGCAAGAGAGGCTGGCCTTGACACTAACAATGTTAATGTGACAGAACTTGCAAGAAGATTTGGAACATCAAAAGAAAATCCTACTTTATTCGATGATTTTATTGATGAAGAAGCAGCATTAATAACAAGAGATGTAGTACCTAACTATTCAAGAGTGCCTACTGCGATTCACGCAATAAGACAATTACCATTAGGTAATTTTATTGCATACCCATCCGAGTTAATTAGAACCAGTGGAAACATAATGGGTCAGGCTATAAAAGAAATAGCCAGTGAGAATGCGTTGCTTAGACAAAGAGGCATTGAAAGGCTCATGGGATTTGGTTCCATGACTGCAGGCATACCTTCAGCTAGTGTTGCTTTGGGTTTATCTATGACAGGAACAAGCGAAGATCAACTGGGTGCATACAAAAGATCTGGTGCTGCGCCATGGGATGAGAACGGTACATTAATACCTGTTAAAGCAAAAGATGGAAACATTGAAGAAGTCATAAACGGATCTTACTTTTATCCATATGATTATTTAACAAGGCCGTTTAAAGCTGTTTTAAATGAAGTCGTTAATGGAGAAAGGAGAGAAGAGCCTTTAAACACTGCGCTTATGAATGGACTTAGTGAAGCGTTTTTTGAGTTGGTTGAACCATTCTTTGGAGAATCAATCATCACCGAAAGAATTGTTGATATAACTGCAAGAGGTGGTAGTAGAAGGCTGGGCAGTAAGCTATATGAAGAGAGTGATTCTGTAGGAGATAAAACTTGGGCAATGATGACGCATGTTCTTAATGGCCTTGTCCCTGCGTTTTCTCCAGTTGAATTTAATCCTCAAGAAAATATATTTGATACCATCTCCTATGGTGATCCTTTAAGGTCTTTAAAGTTAGGAGACATTCCTCAATCGGTACTAGTTGAATCATCTTTGATGGACCCAAGGTATCGAGTAAGCGAAAGAGGAGAGCAATTAGATTTCTTTAATGAGTTAGGACAAGCTGCAACTGGCGTTAAAACCTTAAAGATTGATATGGAAAAGTCTTTATACTTTAAAGCGCAAGAAGCAAAGTCAGAGGTTGCTGCTGCAACACAAGACTTCAGAAGACTTAGAAGAGCTTATGGTCCTCGAATTCCTGAAGAAGCGTTATATAAATTTAAAGAAGCAAATGAAAGAAAGTATAAGGCATTAAGAGACTTATCAATTGCAATAGATGATTCAAGGTTGTTAGGCGTTACAGACAACAAAATAGCACAGATATTAGGCAAAGAAGTAGGAGGGGTTGCTGACTGGCGCGCTGTTATGAGACATGTTTTCATTCCATACAAACCGCCGCCTTCTGTTTACGCTGGTGCATATGAAGCTTCAAAAACTAAAGTAAGAAATATTCTACCTTTGAAGGAAATGACTGAAGAAATTGGTGCTACTGCTGGACAAAGATTTCCAGCGCCTCCACCTCCTGATCCAAGACCAGCGCCATTACTTGATCGTATTGGAGAGTCGGTTAGAGAAACTACTCAGTCTTTACCTTCCTTATTTGATAGAGCATCAAAAGTTCTTAGAGAAGAGGAAGAAAGAAAACTTCTAGGTGCAGATTAACTTGATCCCTAAACGGGCTAAGAAAAAGAAAAGCAAATACTTTGCGGTCAAGACTGAATACGACGGGATCACCTTTGATTCCAAACTTGAAGCCGCTCGATACAAGATACTCAAAGAAAGACAAGACCGGGATGAGATATCAGACCTCGAGGTTCAGATAGATTTCCCGTGCGTCATTACCGTAGAGGGTAAAGAGAAGAAGATCTGTAAATACATTGCAGACTTCAGGTACAAGAACGGTCGTGGTGATTGGGTCATCGAGGATACCAAGGGTGTCATCACCCAGGTGTTCAGCCTCAAGAAGAAACTCGTTGAGGCGTTGTACCCTGGTATAAAGATCAATATCGTGAAAGACCCAAGGATCTAGAAAGGGTCTTTGGTTTCATCCATGTGCTCGACATAACTGCCGGGGAATTCTTTCTTAATACCTTCGGCCTTCTCCATCATCTTCAATTCGAACTGACACTTCGATAACTCTCTGAGCTCTGCGCTACTGTAGTAATGACCCGGCTCTCTGGCAGAAGGTATCGCGTTATAGAACTTGGTGAACCCCGCTTCATAGGCGATCTTGGTGTCATCACTTTCATCAGGCAAGTATGTTGCAGTCACGATGAGTCTCGGATTCCACAGATGGTTCTCACAACCAGTCCTTTGATCCTCCAGATCTACGGCTTTATTGGTACGTTTGCATATCCAAGTAGCCCCATTACTGGTTATCAGTGGCTTAGAGAACACACAGTTCCTGCAGTTCACTGACTGAGGGAACCTCTGGCGCTGATATATATCCACATAGGCATCAGACTGCCCTCTAAGCCTCCAGTCCTTCTCTGACATCCTCCCATGATGAGGAGGACCATCACTTGTGATCACCCTCTCAGCGCGTTCCTGAGCCTTCTCCCAGATGTCTGGGTTGTAGTCTATGATTTCCGAGTAGATCTTACTGTTGTTCTTGTTGACGACGATGACCATGCATTGAGTCAGACCAAACACACCCATGTACCCATGGATCTGCCAGCGGTACGTTTCGCTCCAGAGCTCATAGTCACCCAGCTTCTCCAGTTCATTCCATCGTTTGTCATTGGCGCTCTTGATCTCAAGAAGAACGACTGTATCCTGGTTGGGTTCAGGCAGTACTCCACGCAGCCAGCCATCACATGACCCAGCGAAATGTCCTCCGAGAGTAGATGCCCGGATCTGATTCCCATCTTTGCCATGGGATGCAATCGAAACACCTGTCGCTTCCTTGCTGTCCCTGATGTTCTCCACCACTTGGTCCTCGATGCGATTGCCCAGATCGAACAGTCGCAACATACGACCATCAAAGTCATTAGGCAGACACCAATGGAAATTCATCCACAGTTTGTGTTCATCCTCATCTCCGATGACACTGAAACCCAAGTGACCTCGATGGCCTTCGTTGTTCGAGGCAATCCACTCATCCACTTTTTCAATAATAGACACTGACGACATTCCAATACTTTCCTTCTTTTCTAACGGTGATTCTTTTGATGTGATCGAAGCAGCCTTCATCATTGATGAGCTCTTCTCCACGCTCAATGGTGTACGGAACAGGGGTTCCATTCGCAGCGCATGCCTTCCATTTCTTTTTCGCGATGATTCCAGCGGGGCCATTCATACCTATCATGAAGGGCATAGATTGAGGCCAGAACTCATCGACCAATTTGAAGGTGACGTTTAGATATTCGTTGCCGCTCTTGGACTTTTTCTTTTCAGCCCGTGCAAACTCAACCTCTTTAATCTTCTCGAATTCTTTGATGTTTAAATCATTCTCATCCGATAGCACACTACCTTGAGCGGCGACACGATCCTTGGCGATCTCTGGCTTACCTCTTGGAGGAGGCGCAGCTCCTTTCGGTTTCTCTGCCCCGCACTCAATGCACTTCTTGTCAATCCAGTCGTTGATCGCGAGACACGGTTGACCTGCCGGTGTGATTTCAGCGCAAATCCATATCTTTGGTTTGTCATCTGGCTTGGTGTTGGGTCGCGCCTTATCGATACACCCATGCCGGTTCATGTTCTCGCCGTAGTCAAGAAGCAGACAATCTTTCTTGTCACCCCAGGTGCGCATGCCCCTGCCACAGATCTGCACATATAGGCCGAGTGATTTAGTGGGCCTCAGTAGTGCAATGCAATCAGTCCTTGGCGCATCCCATCCCTCGGTCAGTACCGCTACATTACACAGCGCATGGATCACACCGTCCTCAAACCTTTCGAGGATGTCTGCACGTTCATCACCCGGCGTGTTCGCCGTAACAACGGCTGCCTCGATGCCAGCGTTCTGTAACAACAGGCACATCTTGTTAGCGTGAGCGACAGTCACGCAGAAGAAGACGGTACTCAATCGACCTTTGCTATAGGCTTTGTCGATCCAGTCGGCAATAATCGCCAACATCACCTGGTCTTCCATCGCCAGCTTCTCAAGATCAGACTCTCGGTAGTCGCCGCCTTTGAACTTCACCCTTGCTGTTGACGCATCGATCACGGCCTTGTCATCCACCTTGAAGGCAGACAAGCGACAGAGATAACCATCCTTGATCAACTGAGGTATGCCTATCTGATAAGACACACCGCCAAAGAATTCATCACCCAAGCCATAGATAAATCCTTGGCCCATCCGATAGGGAGTCGCAGTCACACCGAATATCTTAGGCGCGTAATGTTGAGAGGCATTGAAGTGGTTGAAGATCTTTTGGTAACGACTCGCTTTCTCCAGCCCCACATGGTGGGCCTCATCCACAATGATGTAATCAAAGTGAGTGGTGTTTTCTAACCGCTTGGGTGTAGCGAGAGTGTCTCGACTCGCAATCACTACGGGTGAGACATCGTCAAATTCTTTGAGGCCAGCCGCGAGTATGCCGCACGGCGCACAGGGCCAGACCGATAACAACTTGTCCTTTGCCTGGCTTATCAATTCCTGTCTATGTGCGAGTATGAGAATCCTGCAGTCAGGATCTCGTTCAAATAACTGCTTGATGATGGTCGTGAAGACAATGGTCTTGCCACTGCCAGTCGGCAGAACAATCAACGGATAAGTCGATTGAGTGTCCAACCACTTCAGTGTTTCATCAACGGCGTCTTTTTGATAGTAACGTAATTTCATCTGAATCTTTAGTTCAATACGATTTCTTCATCGTCTTCAAAAAAGGAAATATTTTCTTTAGCCTGCCGAATCAATTCATTCAAGGACTCTTCACCAGAGAACTCATAATGATATGAAATGGCGAAAGACAAGCAGGTTTCTATGAACACATCCGGGTGAACATTGTTATCGACTGAGGATTTAAAAAGTTCTGATAGAGAATCCAAAACCTTTTCGTGAACTTCCGTTTCAACTTTAATTCGTATCATCTTTTCTCTCCAGTCGTTTGACTTCGTGTTGCGCGTAAAACAAGATCTTCTTTGCGTCTCTAATCTGATCGCTGTGCGCTGCCTCTCCGTAACGATAGCAGGCGCGAAAGATCTCACCGATTTGTGCGTTCATATCCTTGTGCGAAATTAAATCCTGTAGCTCTTCGGCATAGATGGGTAGCTCATAATACGAGGCCGTGCTCCCATCTGACTTGACTTTCATTTTTTACTCCGACGTTTTCTTCCGCTCGGCGTGAATTCTTCGTTCAGCATCCACACTCGATATGTTTTTTTTCCAAGTTCCCTTCGTATCGTAGTTTGTTTCCCTCGATGCCGCCTGATGGTTATCGCAACAGTACTTGCTACCGATTTATTAGGGAAACCCCCCATAGAATCACCCGCCTCCATAAGGGAAATTTCATATGAATACTTTGCACTTTTTGTCTTAGGCGGTATCGGAACACCTTTATCGATTTTCATCTCTTAACCCCCTACCAGCTGAACGACATTTTTGAAATGGAGGCTTGGACCCGAACGTGGTAGCTGCCGTGGTTTTCAAATGCTTTACAGAGTGCGTCTACCAAGGGGCCGACTCGCTCCATTCGTTCATCCCAAGTCATGCTCTCTTGAACTTCAAATTCAGGATTGATAGGGATTCGTGTCAGCAGTCTTTTGGGCTTCTCACTGTCATCTTCGAGATAGATGTCGATGCCAATGTCTCTAACCTTGTGGAGGTGGATCAATTCAGGATCACATACGCGAAAGAGTTGTCCGTTGTTTAGCTTTTCTAACTCATCGTCTGGAGTGATTTGTTCCAGGTCGAGAATCGTTCCCTCGAGATCCTTGATTCTTTTCATGTAATCTTCTCGGAAGTTTTCAAATCTTTTGATGTGATCTTTATCGGCTAACAGTTCTTGCTCAAGTTCCTCAATCCGCGCCTGCATGTCTTTCTTCAATACCATTTTCTTACCCTTCATATATGTATGTATGTGTGTATTGCTTTGGTTTGTAGCCCGTCGCTAACCAGGAGTGGGCCAAGCTCCGCTCGAAAGCAGGTGGTCATCCTGCCTGGTTGATCAAGACCAATCAGCCTTCTGCAGATTCGCAGATGGTTGAGCTGGTGCTTGCTGATTCACATCCCCAGTGGAAGCAGCTGGTTGAGCAACAGGTTTCGCAACATGGTCTGGTGGGTAAAACCCATTCAACTTGTTGTTGGTATACCCGTTGTATTCTTCCTGTGTCAGCTTCCCTTTGAAGTGTCTTCCCATCGCTGCTTGAATCGTGTCACGAGTAATCTCGGTCGTAACCTCGATACCCGTTGCTCTGATCCATCGCTTCAAAATGCTATAGGCAACCTGACTCCCCACTACAAAGTGCGTTTTGATTGAACGCCTCTTTTCCAGAGAGGAATCTACAAACGCAAAGTCTACGACCAACATGTCGTTTCCTTTTGATGAGGTCGCCGTGTCATCGAACTCCACCGCCTTCATGAGGTATTCACCTTCAGGGAGTGGCTCCGAACCTACGTTGTCAGGTATGTCACTGACATCTATTTTGTTATCAAAAAAAGCCATATGTATTTTCTCCTATGCGGCTTCAGTTTTTGTGGATGACGCTGAGGACAGCGCCTTTTTATATGCAACGCGGTACGCCTTAATGAATTCATCCCAGGACAGCGGTAGCTGCACAGGAATATCAAGTCTAGACTTCGCTTCGAAACCCATACCGTATCGGGTATACAAGAAGCGATTCCCTGAGCTCTTGGCCGTGCCGTCAGCATTCAAAGTCTTGTCGTAATCAGCAAATAAGTTGAAGTCCACCCAGTCTTTGATGAGCGCATTGACCTTCTTATTAGAGCGCATTTGAAAGGCTCGATACTCACCGACTGTCGGGTCATTGACGATCTTGTCGCCCACATGTGATAACAAGATGACATTCATTCCCTTGTTATCGTGGAGCCAGTTCAATCCCTGTAGCAGATGTCGCCATGCATTCTCTTCCGCCACATAGAATGCACCGTAACTTGCCTTCGGATCGCTTGGACTTTTCCAGCCGTTCTCCTTCACAACAAACTCTTCAGCCAGCTTCGATGCTGCATCTGTCGTATCCAGCACGACGGTCTTAAACTGATGATCCTCGGTCATCAACGCTTTAATTTGTTCCTTGATCTCTTCCCATGTGTTAGCAACCGGGAATCGAGAAACTTGGTCGATATAATTAAGTCCGTCCTCGGCTTGTATAAAGATAGGTGTGTCTGCATCCGCACCGAACGTGGACTTTCCGATTCCATCTATGCCCTGAATGTTGATGCGAACTGGTGTGTACCCATCGTCTGATTGAGAATCAGGTTTGGTCGTCACCTGGGTTATTAAACTCATTGAGCCTCCTCTAGTTTTTCTTCATTAATGGTTTTGATCTTTGAATCACCGAGTTTGATCGAATGCGCCCCATGCAGTGCCTGAACTAAAGCATCGCTTGGATTTCCCATTGCATAGGTTTGGAACGCACGATAGTCCACTTTGTATGTGATCGTTTGAGTTATGAATTCAGGTCGCTGTTCTTGGGGTAATTCAGCTAGGATTTGAGAGAGTCGTTCTTGATCCCACACGTGATCGCGTTTGCTTTCTATTGTGATGCCGTTGTGGGTTTTCTGGCCGCCCTCGTTGCTAAGAAGTAGCTTAAGGTTTGAAATCTCAGGTGTCTCGAGGAGATCTCTTTCGACTTTTTTGATGTGTCGATTGATTTCTTCTCGACTTTTTCTGGCAGCTATCCACTGCATTGCCAAGCACTTAGCATCGTTCATCTTCATCACACTTTCTTCTCCATCAGATTCACACGGTACGGGTTATCAGATCAGAACGCAAGTACTAAGTAGAATAAATGACCAAATAGTTTGAAGGATTTGAGTGTTCGGTGTAGAGTCTCGTAAACAAAGTGCGGAGATCATTGTGGAAGTAAAGATAGAAAAGAACGCGCCCTTGATAAATAGAAAAAAAGAATGGGGCAAGTGGCAGAAGATTATCAAAGACATGAATGTCGGTGATGCTGCAATCTTGCAAGACGATGAGAACCTTACAGCCTATCATGGCCTACGAAGGGCAGCTAAGGGTATGGGATTCACCGTTTCAATGCGCACACTTGATGATGGAAAGATTAAGGTGTGGAAGTTAAAAGAAGAATCATCCCCAGTTTCTGTAGTTGAATAGCGATGGCCTTTTTCCTTGATAAAAAGTCTGGTGATCTATCGCCCGAAGCCAAGGAAGAATTGCTATTAGATATGTGGGAATGGGGAATGCACATCATTCCGTGTGGTTCCCCGACCGAAGTCGTTCCGAAGTATTTCTCAGACCGTAATCCATTCACCCCGGAGGATGAGCTTCGACGCAAGTGGAGCAAGACTCCACGTGGTGTACGTTGGCAGAGCTACCAAAAGACACAGCCCTCACGAGAAGAGATCCTCCACTGGCACACCCAATATCCGCAGGCTAACTGGGCCGCCATCACAGGCATTAGTTTTGTTGTCGTCGATTCAGATTCCGAGGAAGGAACCGAGTGGATTAAGTCGGGTGGAATCAGTCGTACTCCGATGACGCAGCGATCACCAAGTGGTGGCTGCCACTTCTTTTATAGCGTCCCTCCTCATCGGACGGTACGCAACAGCGTTGGCAAGAACAAAATCGATGTGCGTGGAGAAGGCGGTTACATCATGTTTGTACCCTCGTTCAACTACGCCATCGAGTATGACGATAGCTTTGTCATGAGTAACTTCGATGAGCTCCCGATCCTGACCGAAGAAGATGTCCAAAAGATATACGACTTCAACAACGACGGGAAGGTAGAGACTCTTAGAGAGAAGCTCACTGAAGATCCCAGAGTCGAGGGCAGTCGTAACGACACACTCGCCAGGTTAGTAGGCAAGTGGGTGAAGGAAGGATGGGGAATGCGTGAGGTCATGATCAAAGCGCATGACTGGAACCAAACGTGTCAGCCCCCCATGGACCTGGTCGAGACGACAAGAACAACAGCCTCTATTATTAGCGGCCACATCAAGAGACACCCAGAGGATGTGGACTCCGGTGTCCTGCACTGGAACACCTCGACATGGAACACCGAGATAAGCGAAGACCTCAAAGAAATCCAAGAGGTGGTGGTTGAGGAAGAGGAACAGGAAGAGGAAGAGAAGCCTCAGTCTGGACCCATGGGACTCAAGCCGTTCAGTGACACCGAGTGGTCAGAACTCGACGACAACAAGATCGAGCAGTACTGGGGCGATGCGTTCATCTTTGAGAAGAGCAGGGTACTACTGCTTGGTAAGCCCAAGATAGGGAAGAGCAACTGGCTCGGTGCATTCGCAGCGGGGGCAACTACGGGCACAGATTTTATGGAGGTTCCGTTCAGCAGACCGCTCAAGGTCGTATGGTTTCAAGCGGAGATCATCGCTGAGTTCCTCAAACGCAGAGTGGAATTATATTACAAGCGCTTCGGTGCAGACGATGAGCTACGGAGAATCGGACACGACAACCTGATCATCAGTGGCAGGCTACGCAAGAACCTCATGAAAGACGCAGACATTCAGGCGTTCAGTGATGAGGTGGCGTTTCATGAGCCCGATATTGTCATGATCGATCCCGTCATTAACTTTTTTGATGGGGAAGAAAACAACAACAGTGACATCCGTAGGCTCATGGACCGCATCGACATGCTCATGGAGATGAACAACGTGTCGGTTATCCTAGCCCATCACACCGGCAAAGAACGAGCGGATGACAAGACGTTCATGTCAGCACGGGGTGGGTCCGTGTTCGCAGGGTGGTTCGACTCCGGGGTCAAGCTCAGTGGTGAGAAGCCTGAAGTGAATATGTTCTACGAGGCACGTAACTCTAAGGAACCGGAAGAACATCTCGCGCATTTTAATTTTGATGAAGGTCTATGGAAGGTCAATGAGTGGACTCCGAAAGAAAAGAAACAGTTGAGTGAGGCCGATGAAGTCACAATCGCTCGAGTCGTGGTTGAAGCAATGAGTAGCACGACATTCTATAAGCGAAAAGAATTAGAGATCTTGGCACAGGAAGCACTGCACAACGCGAAGATGAGCAGCGGAAACAAAGCCGCGCAGAAGGCGGTGAGTTATGTGCAGAAGTATCAGGGTAATGTGGTCAAGACACACGCGGAACCCGGCAAAGCGGTGTGGCATTATCTTGAGTCAAATGAAATGCAACGACCTTGGGAGGTTGAATAATGAGCGAAAGTACTTTTAGAAAAGAGCTGACAGAAGCCGACTATCAAGAGTATGCGGATGAGGATCAGGACCAATGGGTTACTTATGGCCCAAGGGGGCTGGTAGCCGAGGCTAAAGGACTAGCGTTGGCAGAGGGTATCGATTTAGCCGTAGCGATGACTGCTTGTGTGGAGTCAAAGCGAAACTATGAACTTCAAATGATTCGTAAGGCCTTATATGAGATCAAAGCTAACCGTAATTAGTCTGGGCGCAGGTGTGCAGTCAAGTGTCATGGCGTTGATGGCAGCGAAGGGAGAGATCACTCCGATGCCTGACTATGCAATCTTCGCAGACACTATGGCTGAACCCCAAGGGGTGTACGCCTGGCTCGATTGGCTCGAAGGACAACTACCTTTTCCTGTGATACGAGTGAGCAAGGGCAATCTGTATGAGGACATCATGGATGGGACAAAGCGATTCGCTACGCCTCCGTTCTTTACGAGTAGCCCCGATGGATTTGGTGAAGGTTTGTTGCGTAGACAATGTACGACTGAGTACAAAGTAGTTCCTATCATTAAGAAGATCCGAGAACTCGCAGGGTACAAGCCCCGTCAGCGCATACCGGCTGATCATGTGGAGCAATGGATAGGCATCTCTCAGGATGAGATACAACGCATGAAGGATGCATCCGAGAAGTGGATTAACAATCGATGGCCGTTGCTTGAACTGAGGATGAGCAGGCTGCAATGCCTGGAGTGGATGAGAGACAATGGCTACAACGAGCTCCCCTCGAAGAGCGCATGTACCTTCTGTCCCTATCACAGCAACAAGGCGTGGCGTGACATGCAGTCAACGGACCCAGAGTCTTGGGCGCAAGCCGTTGAAGTAGATGACAGGATACGAAAAGGATTCAGCAAGACCACACAACAGCTGTACATTCACCGGAGTCTAGTGCCGTT
>Ga0208919_1000466_pt1 | contig 27263 bp, 21 predicted proteins | sample 4_EtaG_FD_184076 | JGI IMG/M metagenome (GOLD analysis project Ga0208919, IMG submission 184076) | Marine viral communities from the Subarctic Pacific Ocean - 4_ETSP_OMZ_AT15127 metaG (SPAdes) (version 3) | ecosystem: Environmental > Aquatic > Marine > Oceanic | place: Pacific Ocean | collected...
CTCTGCTTCACTTTGGTCGGTAAAGTCGAGAGGGTACCGGCGCTGGCCCTCCTTCCTCTACTGTGTGATCCAAAGTGCTGCGGTTATTCTATGAATCCAGGACCCAAAAGCTGAACCTACGATTGGAGAAAGCGCGCTCCAGTCAAATGGGCGGCACTGAGGAGAGTGAGCCAGCTGCGAGTAATAGCCAACCGTTATCAGCAGAAAATATTAATGAGCGTGAGATGCTGTCTCTTGAGCCTCCCTTGCTAACGCTTAGCTTCTCGGAATACTACCGCCAGCACCTCTTGTCTCTTATATAGGCCCTCTTTTATAAAGTTTTATGAACAAAAAACCTTTTGATTCATCTACGTAAGGACCACCAAAGATGAATCAGAGCCGTCTGCTCTATGGGTCATTCCCCCATTTTAAAAAGCTACAGAAGTAGAGCTCAGAGCACAGCCGGGCACCTCTATATTTCAACAACGTCGGTAATAATAGCTTTTTGCCAACCAAAATGTGGCGCTTAAGTGAAAAGCTGCATAAATACTAACGCAGCAGATTGATCGGTGCCGCCAGTGTAGAATCTGTCCATCAGGACACCGTATAACAGAACTACCCAATGGAAGCAGATCTCGGTAGCCAAGAAGTTACCTGCCGAGATCGGTTCCTGGCCCGGAGGCCGTGTGTCAAAGCAACAATTGATCGAAGTACTGTCGCCGTCCTACTTCGCCCAATGCGGCATGTGTCAAACTGACCTGGCTATGCTTTTGCGTACTTAGCTAGCATCTGAATCAGCTCACTTTCATTAATTACCTCTACACCGAGGTCTTTAGCTTTTGTAAGCTTAGACCCTGCACTCTCTCCCGCCACAACGTAAGATGTGCGAGTTGACACGTTTCCAGACACTTTGCAGCCTAGGCTTTCCAGAGATTCCTGTGCCTCAGACCTAGTCATACTGTTCAAAGTACCTGTTAAAACGAACGTTTTTCCTTTCAACGGCTGCGAACTCTCATCTACCTGGACTACTTCCCACCGTACGCCTTGCTCGATGAGCGCGTTAATTACCGACAAGTTTCTTTCCTGCCGAAAAAAGTGATAGATATGTGTTGCGACGATTTCTCCTATATCAGGAACATCTACCAACTGCTCCATAGAAGCAACTATGAGTTTGTTGAGATCCCCAAAGGATAGTGCCAAGTTCTTTGCTGTAGCCTTTCCAACTTCTCGTATCCCTAATGAATAGACGAACTTATCAAATGTCGTTTCTTTAGAATTATCAATAGCTTGAAGTATATTCTCAATCTTTTTAGGACCCATTCGATCCAGATGCAATAAAGAGGGCGCGGTTAGGGTATAAAGGTCAGCGGGGCTTTTGACTATCTCTTGCCTAACCAACTCCTCAATAATTTTTTCACCTAGACCAACTACGTTCATGGCATTTCTAGAGCAGAAATGTCTTATTGCTTCTATCAACTGCGCTTTACAAACTAGCCCACCGGTACATCTTGCATCAGCTTCCCCTTCAACCTTTTCAATATCTGATTTGCATACTGGGCAGGATTGAGGAAATATGATGGGCTTTCTATCTGCCCCCTTGGTTGATACAGACATGACCTGCGGGATGACATCTGCTGCGCGGCGAATGATCACCTCATCACCTATACAAAGGCCAAGGCGCTCAATTTGATTCGCATTGTGTAACGAAGCACGACTTATTGTCACTCCTCCTATAAAAGCTGGCATCAGAACTGCAACTGGCGTTATCTTTCCAGTTCTCCCAACTTGAAACTCAACGTTTTCCAATCGGGTCTTACCTTCCTGGGCTGGAAATTTATGAGCGATTGCCCACCTGGGAGCATTTGTAATGAAGCCAAGTGACTCCTGTTGAACAATTGAGTCAACTTTAAAAACGACCCCATCAATCTCATACGGAAGGGCTGAACGAGAAGCCATAAGCTCCTCAATGTAGTCGTGACAACCAGATACTCCAACTTTAGTCGTACTTTCTTTCGGAAGTGCAAACCCCAGATCTTTGAGATAAATTAGTCGCTCAAACTGGCTAGCAGGGAGCTCTTTACCTTCACAAACGCCGACTCCATATGCAAAAAACTCTAGAGGCCTACGTGCTGTTACATCAACATTCAGCTGTCTCAAACTCCCAGATGCCGCGTTTCGTGGATTTACGAGCAAGTTTTTTCCTTCGCTCGCTAGGCGTTCATTAAGTTCTTCAAACTTTACCACAGGAATTACGACCTCACCCCTAACCTCAAGCCTATTAGGAGCATTAATATTTGATAGCGTTCGAGGCACATTACGGATGGTTTTTACATTCCGTGTTACATCTTCACCAACACTGCCATCGCCTCTAGTTGCCCCCCTGACCAGAGCCCCATTCTCGTATATCAGACTAACGGCCAATCCATCTAGCTTCGGTTCTGCGCAAAATGTTACAGGACTCGATGTACCAAACGATTTCTCGATCCTTCGAATGAAATTTTCCAAGCCACTGAAATCAAACACATTGTCCAATGAAAGCATTGGAACTTCGTGCCTCACCTTTTTAAAGCCCTTCGCTACTCCTCCTCCAACTTTCTGAGAGGGTGATGAAGGATCACTTCTCTCGAGATTTTCACTTTCTAGTTCCTTCAACTCACGCATTAGCTCGTCGTATTCGGAGTCAGTAACGGAGGGCTCATCCAAAATGTAATATTCATGATTGTATTTTTCTACAAGAGCTCTCAGCTCCGAAATTCTGTCTTGATTTTTATGATTCATCGTCATCAACTCGACCGCTTGGGTGCATTTGCTACCTAGCTATGATTATTTTACAAATTAGCCTATTTGAAACTCCGAGCTACAGGGTGACACCTACATCACCGGCCCGGCGAATCGACACCGTATCGCCGATCATGACATCCAAGCGTTTGATTTCATCGGCGTTGTGCAGCGTCGCGTTAGACACCGTCACACCGGCCACGGTGACTGGTTCCAGGCGCGCCACGGGCGTAATCGCCCCGGTTCGGCCGACCTGGAACTCCACATCGTTAAGCGTGGTGACCTCTTCCTGAGCCGGATACTTGAACGCCACCGCCCAGCGCGGCGCGCGGGCAACAAAGCCAAGTTCACGCTGGTAGCGCAGGTCGTTCACCTTGATCACCACGCCGTCGATATCGAAACCTAAATCGTCTCGCCTTTCGCCTAACTGGTCACAGTAATCGGCAACGGCCTGCGGGCCTTTGACCACCTTCAATTCTGAACTGGCGCGAAAGCCTAACGTGGACAAACGCTGCATTAGTTCGCTGTGCGCAGTATCCCCTAAGTCTGGCTCCAAGCGCGCAGCCTGATAAGCATGAAACTCTAGCGGGCGCTTTGCCGTGATGCGTGGATCCAGCTGGCGCAGGCTGCCTGCCGCCGCGTTGCGGGGGTTGGCAAAGACCTTGCTGCCCTCTTCCCGGGCGCGCTCGTTCAGCGCCTCAAAGCCCGCATGGCGCATAATTACCTCGCCACGTACTTCTAGCAGCGCGGGCACGTTTTTGCCCATTAGCTTGAGCGGCACCGAGCGCAGCGTGCGCAGATTAGAGGTAATGCCTTCGCCGGTGCGACCATCACCTCGAGTCGCACCGCTCACCAGCATGCCCTGCTCATAAACTAACGAGACGGCCGCGCCGTCCAACTTTGGCTCGCAGGTAAACTCAAGACCGTCTGCCGTGCATTCGAGGCGTTCGGCCACCCGTTCAGCAAAGGCGAGGATATCGTCACGGCTAAAGGCGTTATCTAGCGACAGCATGGGGATAGCGTGGGCCACCGATGGAAAGCCATCCGCAGGGGCAGCGCCCACACGCTGAGTGGGTGAATCGGGAGTGACCAACTCCGGATGCTCAGCCTCCAACTGCTGTAAACGCTGAAATTTACGATCATAGTCGGCATCCGTCAGCGTCGGTTCATCCAGCACGTAGTAACGGTAGTTGGCCTCGTCCAGGGCGGCCCGCAGTTGGTTAATCTCTTCCAGAGATTGAGAATCAGACTGACTCATTGGGGTGGGTTCCAGTACTAGCTAAAATCGGCAGCGAAAACGCAAAAGCTAAATTTCAAAAGCTAAATTTCAAAAACATAAAAAATGACAAAACAACAGCGTATTGAACAGAAACACCCGCCTCCTGGCAAGAAGGCGGGTGTTTCACAGCAAGTGCTGCTTCGTCGGTTAGTAGGCGACGATTAGCGGGCTTGCAGTTGACGATGCAGGCGATGGCGGCGCTCAAACTCACGCACCCGCTGGCGGGCAAATTCGATCGTTTGTGCGGTCATCACGCTGCGGTTTTCGTCTTTTAGCTCGCCGCCCATATGGCGAACCACCACCATGGCGGTTTCTACCATCGCCTCAAAGGCAGCGGCACTATCGATGGCGCCAGGTAGCGGCATCAACAGCGTGATACCGGGCGTCATAAACTCACCCATCTCTTCAATGGGGAAAGTACCCGGTTTAACCACATTCACCATCGAGAACTGAAGCTCACTAGCATCGCTCTCGGTTTCAAAGCGGTGGAAAACACCCATTTCACTGCTGTAGCGCAAACCGCACACCATCATCAGCTCAAGTAGTTTGGTGCCATCGAAGCCTTCTGGATCACGGGACAGAACGCTAATCACCACGACTTCTTCGGCATTGGACAGCGTCTCTTTAGCGTGTTCACCGTTCACATCATGGCGCAGAGCTTTTTCTAACGTTGGGTGTACGCGGACTCGCTCGTTCATACCACGCTCGCCGGCCGTTTGGCCATCATAAGCGTCTGCCTCGAAGCTTTCTTCAAAACCTTCTTCGTGGGCTGCATACTCATGGCTTGCGTAGCGACGCGCCTCTTCATCGGCAGCATGCTGCTGGGCGGCTAGCCTTTCGGCGGCAGCCGCTTCTTCACGAGCTTGGGCCTGCTCTTGAGCAAGGCGGGCACGCTCTGCGTCAGCGGCTTCTTTGGCTTCACGCTTCTGCTCTGCTTCCAGCGCTTTGCGCTCGGCCTTCTGTTGGGCCAAGGCTTGATCACGCACCGCTTTCTCAGCTTTTTTGCGCTGCTTCTCTTTACGCCGCGCAATCAAACGACGCTTCAGCGAGCGCCCCATGCCTTCAAAGTCGACCAGGCGATACTCATCAACTTCGTCATCATCCAACTCGTCGTATTCGCCCGCTGTATCAGAACGCAACTGACGCCGTTTCGGCGAATGCTCATTGGCGTGTTTAGCAAATACTGCATCTTCTGGCTCAGCCCGCAGCACAGGCTCCTGGGTGTGCTCTGGTTCCTGCTGAGTGCGAGGCTGTGCCGCCATTTCGCTGTCTGTTTCAGTGGCAGCTGCGTCACTGGCGGTGAACGAGATAGCATCTGAAGCAGCAGGTTGAGACGCTTCAACGTTCTCTTCTGCCACCGGAGAGCTAGGCGTTGCAGCAGAATACGCAGGCTGCTCGCTTTGTGGTTCCGGCTGCGAAGGTACTGTCGCCTTGACCTGCGGCCTCTCAGTTTGAGGAGAGCCAGTTTGTGCAGAGTCAGTCATTGAGATACTGGGCTCGCGGCGCTCATGTTCAGTGGGCGCATTGTGGGCAGCATAACTAGCAGAAGACGTCGCCGCAGAAGTGACTGGCGGCTCTGTCTTAACGGCTACGCTTGGTGCTGGCTTAGCAACTGATGCTGCTTTATCGAGTTTATCTGCCTTATCAGCTTTGCGCTTGGCGGCTTTAGCAGAGGCGGAACGTCTAAACTCTGAAAGCACTCTAGAAGGCCCAGGATGCTCTTGACGTTCTAACTTTGGTTTATTACCTAAGCCACTATAGTCTGCGGGTTTAACAACTCGAGCACCGCCATTTGGAAGTTCCCAATTGATCTCCGCAGCTTTAGCAGCCTCCTCGGGATCATCTAGCGAACTCCCGGATAGGTCTTTCTCCGCCTGATCCAGACGGGGTACACGACGCTGCCGTTGAAGTCTTCGCACACCGTCAATAACGATGAGCGATACCAACGCCAGCCCTAAAATGATTAGCCACTCTCTTAGTTCCATGTCGAACGTTCCATGGTCGTCTTGCCGGTTGCTAAGGCACGGTGTCTAAAATGTCATGCCTGAATATAGGTAACGGCTATTGAATAATTACCTGCTATCAATAAAGCCAAGCATAGCGCGATTACTACCAAAAGGGCCAATTTTTGCTGCATTTAACGCGATTTTCACGCCATGGCAGAATTCTGCCTCTCTTTAGGCCAGAGAAATCTGACCTTAACTTCAAACAAAAGTGCCGCAATCATTAGATCTAACATCTATAAATAGCTTTATAAAGGAATCCGAGAAGCAAGAAAAGCCGTTTTGACAACCGACACACCCGCCATTGCGTATTGCCTCTATAAGCCGTTTAACCATCTCAAGCGCGCTATTAGTAGGGTTAATATAGTTAAGAAGAACGCTTTAGGACATTTTTTTACGCATTTTTCCAACAAAAAGTTTATCTACTTGGCGTTTGCCGCTTCAGCTTTGCTCACTCTACTATCGCCAATAGTGCTTTCGCTAACTCTGCTTTCGACAATAGCCTCCTTGGAAAAACGCTCTCAACAGAAGTGCTCTTCCAAGAACTCTGCTGCTTAGTCTTCGTTCTCCCAGGTCTCAATCAGAATGCTTTCACTGCTGCTTGGTAGGATAGGGAGTTAGTTTAATCGACCAGCGCCGCCGCTTCTTCAATACCCACCGAGACTAACCGCGATACGCCGGGCTCTTGCATGGTGACACCCATCAAGCGCTCGGCGGCTTCCATGGCAATCTTGTTGTGGGTGATGTAGATAAACTGAACGTTTTCAGACATCTCTTTCACCAGCCTGGCGTAACGGCCCACGTTGGCGTCATCCAAGGGGGCATCGACTTCATCCAGCATACAGAACGGCGCGGGGTTAAGCTGAAAGATCGCAAATACCAGCGACAGCGCAGTCAGCGCCTTCTCGCCGCCCGAGAGCAGATGAATGGTGCTGTTCTTCTTACCCGGCGGGCGGGCCATAATCGCCACGCCGGTTTCCAACAGATCATCGCCGGTTAGCGTTAGCCATGCAGCACCGCCGCCGAATACGCGAGGGAAAAGGGTTTGTAGCCCAGCGTTCACCTGATCAAAGGTTTCGCGGAAACGCACACGGGTTTCTTGATCGATACGCTTAATCGCCCTTTCGAGGGTTTCCAGCGCTTCGGTCAGCTCAGCATGCTGCGCTTCCAGATAATTTCGCCGCTCGGCCTGCTGGTCGTACTCCTCAATGGCAGCGAGGTTGATCGCCCCCAAGCGGCGAATTTTATCCGTGGTGCTTTCCAGGCGTTCCTGCCAACGGGTTTCCGTCGCTTCCTGGGGTAACTGTTCGGCAAGAGTCTCGACGTTATGACCAAGCTCAGCTAGCTGCTCATCCTGGGTGGTGGCTTTAAGCGCCAGCGCCTGCACGTCCATGCGCCGCTGCTGGAGCTGCTCGCGGCTCTGTTCCAGGTTGCGCTCGTGCTGCTGGCGGGCAAGTTCATCGTTACGCAGCTGTTCTGCCAGTGCCTGAGCCTGCTGACGAGTGGCGTTTAAGCGCCCTTCCTGCTGCTCGCGCTGATGAAGCAGCTCTTCAAGCTCTTCACCGGCCAGCTCGTCGGGTTCGATCAGCATTTCCCGTGACTCTTCCAGCTCGGCAATCCGCAGCGAGAGCCGCTCTTCAGAGTCACTTGAACGCGCCTGCTGTGAGCGCAGACTATCGCGCTCGGCACTCAAGCGTTCACGCTCCAGCGCCAGCGCCTGCTGCTGCGCTTTGAGCGGGGCGTGCTGCTGGGTCAACTGGTCACGCGCTTCACGCTGCCGGTTGCGCTGTTCGGCGCTGGTTTCCCGCGCTTGCGCCGCGCTTTCCAACTGTTCCATCGCCACATGCCAGCGGGCACGCTGCTCGTCGATGGTAAGCGCTAACTCCGCCTCATCTTCTTGCAGCTGGGCAAGCTCTTCATCGAGTTCAGTGGCGCGACTCTCCAGATGTTCCAAGCGCTGGGCCAGGCTGCGCTCTTTTACCGCCAGCTGTTGCAGGGTGGCGGCGTGGGCGCGCTCCTGTTCGGCCTGCTGTTCACGGGCCTGCTCCAGGGTTTCAATGGTTTCACTGGCCGCTTCACACTGCGCTTCTGCCAGCGCCAGCGCCTCTTCTTCGCTTTCGCGCTGGGCGGTCAGTTCGGCGTAGCGGCGGCGCGTTAATAGCAGCCCGTCGATACCTTCGCCGTTGGCCTGCTGGTTCAGCCAGCCGCGGCCCAGCCAAACGCCATCCTGGCTTACCACGCTTTCGCCAGGTGCGAGGTGCGCTACCAGCGCCTCCGCTTGTTCTGCCGTTTGCGTATAGTGAATGCTCGCTAACCATTCACCCAACGCACCGGCGCCTTTGACCAAGCTGTCTAATCGCTGGCCAGAGGTTGAGGCGGCGGGTGGTGTTTGATCAATCAGCCGCCACTCCGTGGCTAAGGCTTCAGGTAAAGCGGCCAGTTGGTGGCGGTTCACCAAGCGGGCATTGAGCCAGGGCGCGAGCAGCCAGGACACCAGCGTTTCCCAGCCGGGCTCAACCTGCAGTGCTTCACCCAGTTGGGGGGCATCCGCTAAACCATACGCTTCCAAGGTCGTGCCAATAGCAGGATCGTGATCCACCAGGGCGGCATCAATCAACGCTTGAAGTGAGGCTAACTCCCCCTGGCGCTGACTGAGTTCAGCGCGCTGATTGTCCCGCGTCTGAGTGGCCTGCTGGTAGGCTGTTTTGGCATCGCCGTAGCGCTGCTGCCATTGATCCCGCTGGGTTTGAAAACCTTCCGACTGCTCCTCGGCCTCGGTCAACTGCGCCTGGCACACAGCGTGCTCTTCACGCAGCGCGGTGAGATCGGCTACCTCGCTGCGCTGCTGACGGCGGCGCTGATTTTCCGCTTGTAAACGCTGAATACGCTGTTCAAGGTCGCGCAACTGATCCTGGCTACGATCCGCATCGCGGCTGGCATCCCGCCAGCGGGTTTCGGCATCGGCCCACTGCTGCTCGGCGGCTTCCAGCGCGGGAGACGCGTCGGCCAGCGCCTGCTCCAGGCTTTCGAGCTGCTCCTCCAGCGCTTCATGTTCGGGGAGTAGATCGTCAAAGCGCTCGTCAATGGCGGCTAAGCGCTCCTGATCGCCTTCGCTAACGCGGCGCTGCTCGTCCAATTCGCGGCGAGCCGTGGCGATGTCGCTGGCCAGTTGGGTTTCACGGCTACGCCGGTGGGCCTGATCCTGTTCTAAACGGGCGATGCGCGTAGTGGTTTCAAAGAACTGCTGCTGATGGCGATCGAGCACCTCAGAAAGTTCGTCGTGCTGCTCCCGGGCCTGCTCCAGGCGGGTTTCGCACTGGCGGACACCGAAGACATCTTTTTCTACCGCTATTTCCAATTCGCGAACGCGGCTCTCTTGATGCGATTGCTCGGCACGCAGGGCGCGCCCGCGCAGCAGCGCCAGCTCGCCCTTGAGCCGATACTCCTGTTCCTTGAGATCCTGATAGCGCTTGGCGGCTTCGGCCTGACGTTTGAGGCGCTCTAGCTGCTTATCCAGCTCTTCGCGAATATCGTCCAGTCGCTCCAGATTCTCCTGGGTTCGCCGCATGCGGTTTTCGGTTTCCCGGCGGCGCTCTTTGTACTTGGAGATACCCGCGGCCTCTTCAAGCGTTGAGCGCAGATCGTCGGGGCGGGCTTCGATCAGCCGCGAGATCATCCCCTGGCCGATAATCGCGTAGGAGCGCGGCCCCAGACCGGTACCCATAAACAGGTCGGCGATATCGCGCCGACGGCATTTCTGGCCGTTAAAGAAGTAGTTGGATTGTCCGTCGCGGGTGACCAAGCGCTTAACGGCAATTTCCGCGTACTGGGCGTAAACGCCGCCCATGCCGCCATCACGGTTGTCGAACTTGAGTTCTATGGACGCCTGGCTGATTGGTTTACGGCCGGTGGAGCCGTTAAAGATAACGTCGGCCATGGATTCGCCGCGCAGGGTTTTGGCGGATGACTCCCCCATTACCCAGCGCACGGCGTCGATAATATTGGATTTACCGCAGCCGTTGGGGCCTACGATGGCGGTCATATTGCCATCAAAGGGCACCGTGACGGGATCCACAAAGGACTTAAACCCGACTAAGCGAATCGACGTTAAGCGCATACCGAAGCGGCGTTCCTGTTGCGATTATTCAAAGACACGGTTAATCACCACTTCGGCCGCTTCGTCGTCTTCAATTGGCCCGATGCTGACGCTCTCAAGGTCACCAAACAGATCCCCGGGCTGGGGCGCTGCTTGGCCAGAAGGAGAAACACGCACCACTAAACGGGCTTCCTGTACCTGGGATATTTGCGCCTGGGGAGACATTGCGACACTGTTATCTAGCGTCACGGTCATAGGCAGCTCGGATACCTGTGCCCGCACCACGGCCAGGGGCGGTAACTCGCCCTCAATATCGCGGGCGGTAATAAAGACGCTGGCATCGCCATCTACGCGCCCGACGAGCTCCTCATCCAGCGAGACACGCACACGAATGCCGGTGCCCTCGGTGACGGCTTCTTCGGGTTCAATACCCAATCGCTCCTGAGCCACGCGAATGCCGTCGCGTAGCGAGGACACAGTGTTGGGATCCTCGATATTGGCAATCGCCCGGCGCCAGTGGTCAATAGCCTGCTCGTAATCGCCGTTGTCGAAGGCATTAATGCCCAGCAAGCCCAGCACGGTGGGCTGGCGGGGATCCTGCTCCAACGTCTCGTCGACCAACGCTTGTACTTCGTCGGTAAGCTCGCGCTCAGCCATAAAGAAACGAATCTGCGCCAACTGCGCAAGCAGCGGTGGAATGCGCCCTTCAATCTCGATCAGGCGCTCCAGGGCGTCCACGGCCTTGGGCATTTGTCCGGTTTCACGGTAGAGCGGAAACAGCTCGCTCCACACATTAGGGTTATCCGGCTGGCGTTCGGCCTGCTCCTCCATGCGCTCGATATACATGGCAAGCGATCCATCAGGGTCGTTCTGCACTTCTTGCTGCACGGCCAGTAGCACCAGGTCGCCCTCAGCGCCCTTTTGCTGATACCAAATAACGCTAACAGCGACCACAGCGAGCATCACCACAGGCACGACAATACGGCCGGCGCTGGCAGCCTTTAGCGGCCGACGCTCGCGAAAAGCAGTGTCTTCCAGCAGGCTGCGCTCGAGTTCCAGCCGGTCTTCCTCAAAGCGTGCGGCATCTATGTCGCCGCGTTCAAGAGCCGCTTCCAGTGACGCCAAGCGGCGCTTGAAAATCGCCACGTTCTGCTCGGCGGAGGTGTCGTTGGCTTCAAAATCGCGCTGCTGGTCATGCAGGGCACGCGCGTTTCTTAGCGGCGAAACCAGCAGCCACAGCGCGGGGAGCAGTAGAATGGCAATGGCTATCCAGATCAGCGTCATGAAGACCCCTTACGGTTAGTCAGCGCGTCTATGCGCTGGCGTTCTTCGGCGCTCAACGCTTTAGCAGAGGCGTTACGGCGGGCGCGAATCATCAGCACAACCACCATCGCACCTAGCAACACCAGGGCGATGGGCAAGCCCCAAAGCAGGTAGGTACGGCTCTCTAAACGCGGGTTGTAGAGAATATATTCACCAAACCGCTGCACCATATGGTTGATAATTTCGATATCCGACTGCCCGTCTTGCAACAGTTGATAAACCCGCTCACGCATATCTGCCGAAATGGGTGCATCGGAATCGTTTATGGCTTGGTTTTCACACAGTGGGCAGCGCATGGAGGCGGTTAAATCGTGATAGCGCTTCTCCATGACCGGGTCGTCAAATTCGCGCAGTTCGATACCACCTGCCGCTGCACCAAACGCTATGACCAGCAGTAGTAGCGCTGCCATGGTTCGCATTAGCGCCATTTTTCCACCTCCGGAAGAATTCGCTCGCGCACGTCTTGCGGTGATACGTAGCCTTTATGGTGATAGCGAATGACCCCGTCGGCATCGACCAGGAATGTCTCCGGGGCGCCGTAGACGCCAAGATCAAACCCTAGCTCGCCTTCCGGATCAAAAATATTAACTTCAAACGGATCGCCAAATTCGCTGAGAAACTGCATGCCTTTCTCGCGGGTATCGCGGTAGTTGACCCCGACCATGCGAATGTCGTTATCAGCCAGTTCCAGCAGTTGCGGCATCTCCTGCTTACAGGCCGGACACCACTCGCCCCACACATTCACCAACGTCACCTCACCCTTTAACAGCGTTTGGTCAACGCGGCGATTCTCATCACGCAGCGTGCTGGCTTCAAAGGTCGGGAACTCCCGCGCCATCAGCGCTGAATCCCGCTGGGAGGGGTCCAGCGAGAGGCCTTGGTAAAAGAACAGCGCCAGGGCTAAAAAACACACCGGCAACAGTAATAGCAGTAGCCGTCGCTTCATGCCGTGGCCTCCCGTGCGCTGTTCTGAGTACTATCATCCTGGCTAGCCACTTTGGGCGCTTCACGGGTGGATGCGGTACGGCGGTAGCGCTTGTCGAGCACCGCCAATACACCGCCAAACGCCATTAGCAGTGCGCCCAGCCAGAGCCAACGGACGAACGGCTTATACTGCACCCGCATTGCCCAACTGCCATCGCCCAGGTTCTCACCCATGGCGACATAGAGGTCGCGGAACAGCCCTGGGCGCAGGGCCACTTGCGTCATCGGCATACCGGTGGCCAGGTAGAGACGCTTTTCGGGCCGCATGGTAAAGCTGCTGCCTGAGTCGCCGCGCTGCACTTGTAGAATCGAGGTGTCCGCCAGGAAGTTAGCGCCACGACGCTCGGTTAACTCGGTCATGGTGAACTGATAGCCCGCGACTTCGACCGTGGTGCCCGGCGACATGCGCACGTTGCGCTCAATGTTGTAGTTGGACACTACCGTCACGCCGACGATAGTGACCGCAACACCTACGTGCCCCAACACCATGCCCCAATAAGCCAGGGAGAGCTTACGAACACCGGCCAAAAACGAACTGGCGTGGCGGGTTTTATCGAATACATCGCGCACCATCGGCAGCACAATCCAGAGTGCAGAGACAATGCCCAGGGAGACAAACAGGTTCCACTCGCCACGGTACAGCAGCGGCATTAATATGCCGATCACCAATGCGGCCACACCGGCTAACCACAGTTTACGAATCAGATCCCGTGCCGCCATGCTCTTCCAGCGCGTTACCGAGCCAAGCCCCATAAAGATACACATCAACACGGTAAGCGGCACAAACAGGGTATTAAAGTAAGGCGGGCCCACGCTGATTTTCCCCAGCCCCAGAGAATCCAGAATCAGCGGATAGACGGTACCCAGTAGCACGGTGACGGTCATAATCACCAGAAAGATATTATTAACCAGCAGCAGCGCATCCCGGGAGAGCCAGTTAAACCCCACCTTATGACTTACCCGCGGAGCGCGCAGGGCAAACACCAGCAGCGACAGCGTTACCGTAATGGCCAGCAGCATCAGGATAAAGAAACCGCGGGCCGGGTCGTTGGCGAACGCATGCACCGAGGTCAGCACCCCAGAGCGCACCAGGAAAGTGCCCATTAGCGACAGCGAGAAGGTCGAGATCGCCAACAGCACGGTCCAGCTTTTAAACGAGCCGCGCTTCTCGGTGACCGCGAGTGAGTGAACCAGTGCGGTTCCCGTCAGCCAGGGCAGCAGTGAAGCGTTTTCGACCGGATCCCAGAACCACCAGCCACCCCAGCCAAGCTCGTAATAGGCCCACCAACTGCCTAACGCGATACCCACGGTCAGGAATGCCCAGGCCAGATTCGTCCAGGGCCTTGCCCAGCGCGTCCAGGCCGCGTCTAAACGACCGCCCATCAGCGCTGCAATGGCAAATGCAAAGACCACGGAAAAGCCCACATAGCCCATGTAGAGCATCGGCGGATGCACCACTAGCCCGAAGTCTTGCAACAGCGGGTTAAGGTCGGCGCCATCCTGGGGCATACCGGGCAGTAGCCGCTCGAAGGGGTTCGATGTCATCAGAATAAACAGTAAGAAGCCGACGCAAACCATACCCATCACGCCCATTACTCGCGCGACCATATCCCGCGGCAGGTTGCCGGTAAACAGGCTGGCCGCACACCCCCAGCCCGCGAGCATAAAGCTCCACAGCAGCACCGACCCTTCATGGTTGCCCCACACCGCGCTGAACTTGTAGTACCAGGGCAGCAGCGAGTTGGAGTTGTTGGCCACGTTCGCCACGCTAAAGTCGTCCAGCATATAGCTGGCGGTCAAACAGGCGTAGGCAATGGCAATGAACACAAACTGCCCCACCGCCATGGGCTGACCATAGGCCATCCACAGCGGGCGCCGGGTGGCCGCACCGGCCAGCGGCATCACGGCCTGCACCGCCGCCATCAGCAACGCGATAATGAGGGCAAAGTGGCCAATTTCAGGAATCATTTTGATAAACATGTGCGCTCCGAACCAGCACTGGCGGTAAGGCAAGGCGGTTAAACGGTGGGTCTTAGTATTCGCTTGCTTGGGGTACGCCTTCTTCGTCCAGGCGTTTACCCACTTCCGCGGCTTTGGCCTGGTAGTCGGCTGGCGAATAGCCCGCCTCTTCAAGTGCCTGGGCGACTTCAGGGGGCATATAGTTCTCATCGTGGCGCGCAAGCACTTTATCGGCGTACAAACGACCATCGGACTGAAGCTCTCCGATCACTACCACGCCTTGGCCTTCGCGGAACAAGTCGGGCAGGATGCCGCTGTAGTAGACCTCCAGGTCATCAACGTAATCGGTGACGACAAACTCGACGTCCAGGCTCTCGGGGTCACGGGATACTGAACCCTCTTTCACCATGCCACCGGCGCGAATCTGCCGCTCCATGGGCGCGTCGCCCTGGGCGATCTGTACCGGGCTGAAAAACAGATTGATGTTAGCGCGCAGCGCGTACAGGGTCAGCCCCACGGCAATCGCGGCCAGCGACACAAGGCCCAGGATAATAAAGAGTTTCTGTTTACGTTTAGGCGTCATTGGGCGTTTCCCCTTGCGCTGTTTGCGCGTCTTGCACGGCGTTTCAAGCCTTTGATCAATTGGCGCTGTTCAGCACGCGCATGCCATACGGTGGCGAGCAGCAGTAGCGCTGTCACGCCCCAGGCAGACCACACATAAGGCGCGTGACCACCCATGGCGAGAAATTCGGAAAATGAGTCAAACGCCATTAGCGAGCCTCCTCTGCCGGTACTTTCACCACTTGGCCGGTCACCAATTCCTGTACCCAGCGTTTGTTAGCTTCGCGGCGCAAAACTTCACTGCGTGTGCGCATCAGCGTTAAGGCAATGAAAAAGCAGTAAAAACCCAGCACCATAATGACCAGAGGCAGCCACATTTCAGTAGGCATGGCCGGGCGCGAGGTCAGCGTAAATGAAGCGGGCTGGTGCAGGGTATACCACCAGTCCACCGAGTATTTGATGATGGGAATATTGATCACCCCCACCATGGCCAGCACCGAGGCTGCCCGTGAGGCGCTATCGCGGCTGGTAAAAGCCCCACGCAGAGCAATTACGCCCAAGTACAAAAACAGCAAGATCAGCATTGACGTTAGCCGTGCATCCCACATCCACCAGGTTCCCCAAGTGGGCACACCCCATACGGCACCGGAAAACAGCGCGACAAAGGTCATAGCTGCGCCAAGAGGCGCCATCACCGCCGCCGCCATATCGGCGACTTTAATTTTCCAGACCATAAACACCAGGCCGGAAACCGCCATGGCAATGAAGATAGACTGAGCCAAAAAGGCCGCCGGCACATGGACGTAAATAATTCGGAAGCTATTACCCTGCTGGTAATCCGCTGGCGCAAACGCCAACCCCCACAGCGAGCCAGTGACGATCAACAGCGCCGCCGCGGCCCAAAACCAGGGCTGTAATTTGGCACTAATGCCGTAGAACCACTTGGGTGATCCCAGCTTGTGTATAAAGGCCCACATAGCGTGTCCCGTCCTTAACCGTTAATACTGATACGCAGCGATGCGGCAATCGCCCACGGCGCCAACATGAGTGAGGCGGCGAGCAGCGCGCCCAGGATAGCCAGGTGTGCGGAGACACCCTCTCCAAAAATGGCCGCCTGCACCGCGCCTGCGCCAAAAATGAGTACCGGGATATACAACGGCAGCACCAGTAGCGAGAGCAGCACTCCGCCCCGTGCCAAGCCAACGGTTAACGCCGCACCGATGGCGCCAATCAAACTCAAGCTTGCCGTACCCAATGCAAGCGACAGCGCCAGCACTGCGTAGCTACCCGCCGGCAGCGCCAGCATAATACCCAATATCGGCGCCATCAGCGCCAACGGTAGGCCTGTCAGCAGCCAGTGTACGGCCACTTTGGCCAAACTTAGCGCGACTAACGGCTGCGGCGCCAATAGCAGTTGCTCCAGACTACCGTCGTCATAATCGCTGCGAAACAGGCTGTCTAATGAAAGCAGCGCGGCTAACAAAGCCGCGACCCACAGCAAACCCGGTGCAATCACCGCTAACAGCTCAGGATCGGGCGAAATAGCGATCGGGAACAGCGTGATCACCAGGGCAAAAAACACCAGTGGATTGAGCACTTCGCCACGACGTCTCAGCAATAGCGTTAAGTCACGCACGAGCGTGGCCTTCACTGCGGTCATTAACCCACCATTATGCTCACGCAGTGGCACTGCTGAAACCTGTTGGGTGGTCTCCGAGCTTTGTGAAGAGCTATTTGAAGCGCCATGTAAAGAGCTGTGCAACCCTTTCTCCTCTACCATACAAGCATCGGTGCCCAGTGGAGGTTTCCGCGAGGGCGCTGTAAACCCCTCCCTGGGCGCTACTTTTGTCATCCATGACAAAAGACCCTCGCTTCAACCTCCCCTGGCACCACGCTGTCGAGCGTTATTTAAGCCGCTATTTCCAATTGAGACAGTCCTGCTTTCTACCCTAGGGATATCCGTCTGAGCAACGGTGAAGCGGTTAACTCGTGGTGTGTCGTTACTAACACGCAGCCCCCCGCCTGAGCGTGGGCAACCAGCTGTCTTTCTAGATCAGCGACGCCGTGGCGATCAATCGCGGTAAAAGGCTCATCCAGTACCCATAGGGCGCGCGGCGTTAACGTTAAGCGCGCCAGGGCAACACGGCGCTGTTGGCCTGCCGAGAGTTGCCCTGCGGGCACATCTTCAAAGCCTGCCAACCCAACCCGTTCAAGGGCTTCCAAGCGCTGATCTTCATTACCACTTTCCCCGCTTAAGGCCTGGTACCAGGCTAAATTTTCTAACGGTGAAAGCCCTGATTTAATGCCTGGTGCGTGTCCTAAATAGAGCAGATTCGCGAGAAAATGTTCGCGTGTCTCGTTCATCGCAGCGCCATTCCAGAACAGTTCGCCCTGGTAGTCACTGAGCTGGCCGGAGAGAATTTTCAGAAGGCTGGTTTTACCACTACCATTGGGCCCTTCAATTCGCACTATTTCACCGCTGCGAACCTCCAGATCCAACCCTTGAAACAGCCAGCGGTCATCGCGTTCACAGGCAAGCTGTCGGGCTTGTAGACACAGGCTCAAGCGTCTCTCCTGGCATATTGATTTCGCGTCGAACTCTACACGTAAAGCCCCTTTCTCGCCACTCACACAATGCGGCGCTGGGTCGCAGCGTGATCTTCATCAATATGTCGTGAGAGCAATTATCTCTGGCACTGTATGCAAAAACAGGTCTACAATGAAAACCACTGTATGAAAGAACATGCAATGGAGATTCTTTGATGACCCTATCGATGGCAGCACCTACCGTTACGTTTGGCCGTAGACAACCGACACCGCGCCCTTACGCAATGGCGCCTAGCATTACCCGACGCAATACCTATGCACTCAAAGTGCGTGGCAATGCACTGTGTGATTGCAACTTGTTCGATGGCGATGTCATTATTATCCGGCGCTATCAACACGATACCCAGACAGAAACTGCCGTTGCCGAAATAAACCAGCAAACGATCGCCTTGAGGCAGCTCTCTATCAGCCGCTTTGGCGTAGAGCTATGGCCAGAAGATACTTTGCAGCCAGCGCTATTTTTGCACAACCGGGATATTCAGGTACTCGGCATGGTAATGGGTGTGAAAAGTGAGACTACCTTTACGGAGCATTAATGCGCTATCGGGTTCCCGAGTTACCCACAGGGTCATGGCACACGGCTGACATTGAAGTAGAAAAGAGCCAATTTATCACCTGGATCTGCCACGCTCCCGATATCAACGCATTCACTACTCTGCTGAATGCGGCGAAAACCGCGCATCCTAATGCCAGCCACCACTGCACTGCCTACATTGCCGGGCCACCCGGCGAGCAAAATCTGATTGGCTTTTCCGATGATGGCGAGCCTGGCGGCACCGCTGGCCGCCCCATGTATCAGGTTCTCCAGGGGAGCCAACTGGGCCAGATTGGCTGTGTGGTCATTCGTTATTTTGGCGGTACAAAGCTCGGCACCGGTGGCTTAGCCCGCGCCTACGCTCAGGCGGTTAGCCATGCCCTTGAGACACTCGCTACCCGGGAAGTGGTTGAGCGCGACACCTACACCCTGCGCCTTACTTTTGCCAATGAAGCGATTGCCCGCGCCTGGTGCGAAGAGCACGACATCCCTATTGAGCAAGCCGACTACGATGGTGATGGCGTTCGCCTGACCATTGGCTGGCCACGGGACTGCCCGCTTGACCTTGCCCCGCTAGAAAACCGCTTGAAGAGTGCTATTGAGGTTCTCTCTGCACCAAAGGCATAACGCAGCAGATGAAAGGGCCCCATATGTCATTGCGAGGAGCTTGCGACGCGGCAATCTCGTTCTGCGGTGGCAAACAAACCGAGATCGCCGCGCTTCGCTCGCGATGACACTCACCGGCCATTGCGAGGAGCCTGCGACGAAGCAATCTCAAGCCTACCCTGAGAACCAACCCCAGATTGCTTCACTGCGTTCGCAATGACACCCCTATGTCGTTGATGGCAGAGGACTAGTTAACCCAGGTATTTAATCATTACCCCGGCCGCGACTGCCGACCCAATAACACCCGCCACGTTGGGGCCCATGGCATGCATCAGCAGGAAGTTATGTGGGTTGGACTCCAGCCCCACCTTATTCGCCACCCGCGCTGCCATAGGCACGGCGGAAACGCCCGCGGCACCTATCAATGGGTTGATGGGCATTTTGCTCACCAGGTTCATCAGCTTGGCCATCAATACCCCAGCGGCCGTGCCGATACCAAAGGCGACAATACCCAGACCTAATATCCCCAGCGTCTCAAATGCCAGGAAACTCTCGGCCATCAGTTTGGAACCTACCGACAGTCCCAGGATAATCGTGACGATATTGATCAAGGCGTTTTGCGCGGTATCCGACAAGCGCTCGACTACGCCACACTCACGCATCAGATTACCGAAGCAGAACATACCGAGTAGCGGTGCCGCATCGGGCAGAAACAGCGCGACCAGAATCAGCAGCATAAGCGGGAAGATGATTTTTTCCAGCTTGGAGACCGGCCGCAACTGGGTCATCTTGATTTGACGCTCTTTATCGGTGGTCAGCAGACGCATGATGGGCGGCTGTATCAGCGGTACCAACGCCATATAGGCGTAGGCAGCCACCGCGATAGCACCCAGCAGCTCCGGCGCCAGCACGCTGGAGACGTAGATGGAGGTCGGGCCATCCGCCCCGCCAATAATACCAATGGCGGCGGCCTGATTGAGCGAGAAATCCATGATGCCCATCGAGGTGAGCGCCACGGCACCAAACAAAGTGGCAAAAATGCCAAACTGAGCGGCCGCACCTAAAAACAGCGTGCGCGGATTGGCCAGCAGCGGACCGAAGTCGGTCATGGCGCCCACACCCATAAAGATAATCAGCGGGGCGATACCTGAACCAATTGCTACTTTATAGAAGTTGTAAAGCATGCCATCGCTATAGCCGACGCCCACGGCGATATCACGTGCGGCACGCACCTGATCCGGTGCGACGCCATCGTGGGCTATCACTTTTAACGATTCACGCCAGGCTTCCGCATTCGCTAACGGATCCAGCGTCGCGCCCAGCGCTGCCGCTATCTGCTGTAGCACTGCGGGTTTCGCCACCTCGATCGCTTGGTCTAGCGCTGAAATCGCCAACCCTGCTTCGGGAATATTGGCCAGAATGCCGCCAAAGCCAATCGGCACCAGCAGCAGCGGCTCAAACTTCTTATAAATGGCCAGGTAAAGCAGCAGTAGCCCCACCATGATCATGACGGCTTGGCCAAGCTCAAGGTTATATAGCCCAGAGCCTTCCCATAACGTTACTAATTTATCCATTACTGGGCCCTTAGAGCTCGATCAGCGCATCGCCTACGGCTACGCTGTCGCCCTCGCTGACGTTAACCTTAGACACAGTGCCTGCGATACTGGCACGCACTTCGGTTTCCATTTTCATCGCTTCAAGAATGATCACCACATCCCCTTCAGCGACTTTATCGCCAGGGCGGACATTAACCTTGAAGATATTGCCGGCCAGCGGCGCATCAATGCTCTCACCAGTGGGTGCAGACACTTCCTCTTTGGGGGCGCCAGTGCTGGCCGCCGTTTGCTCCTGCACTTCGCCCAGTTCACCACCTTCAGACACTTCCACCACGAAGGCTTTACCGTTGAGCTTAACGGTATAGGTTTCCGGGCCACTGCTAGCCACCGGCGCTTTGCTTTCCACCTTGGCGGGTGTCTTTTCAGCACTTGCGTCAGTTGCCTGGGGGGCAGGTTCAAAGGCGTCGGGATTGTCGCGGTTTTTAAGGAACTTCAAGCCGATCTGCGGGAACAGCGCGTAGGTCAGAACATCATCTACTTCGCGCTTGCCTTCGGCCAAGCGAATGCCTTCAGCGCTAGCCTTCTCTTTCAGTTCGGCAGCCAGCCTATCCATTTCCGGTGAGAGGTTATCCGCCGGGCGACAGGTAATCGGCTCGCCGCCTTCCAAGACGCGCTTTTGCAATTCGGCGTTGAAGGGTGCTGGGGCAGCACCATATTCACCTTTGAGCAGCGCCTGAACTTCCTTGGAGATCGACTTGTAGCGCTCGCCCATCATCACGTTCATGACCGCCTGGGTGCCGACGATTTGCGAGGTGGGCGTCACCAGCGGAATAAAGCCAAGATCTTCGCGCACGCGGGGAATCTCGCTGAGCACGTCGTCCAGCTTATCGCCCGCGCCCTGCTCTTTCAGCTGGCCTTCCATGTTGGTCAGCATGCCGCCGGGCACCTGAGCAATCAGGATGCGCGAATCAATACCACGCAGCGAACCTTCAAAGGCGGCGTACTTCTTACGTACTTCGCGGAAGTAACCGGCAATATCTTCCAGCAGCTCAAGATCCAGACCGGTATCGCGGCCGGTGTCTTTCAGCATTGCCACCACTGACTCGGTGGGGCTGTGACCGTAGGTCATCGACATGGACGAGATCGAGGTGTCGACGTTATCGATGCCCGCTTCTACCGCTTTCAAAATAGTCGACGTAGAGAGGCCGGTGGTGGCATGGCAATGTAAATGCACCGGAATCGATAGCTCTTTCTTCAGCCGGGAGACCAAATCAAACGCTGTGTAGGGCGTCAATAGCCCCGCCATATCCTTGATAGCCAATGAATCTGCGCCTAAGCCGGCAATGGTTTTGGCGAGATCAACCCAGCTATCCAGGGTATGTACCGGGCTCACGGTGTAAGAGATGGTGCCCTGGGCGTGACCTTCGACGTTACGCACCGCCTGAATGGCGCGCTCTAAATTGCGCGGGTCATTCATGGCATCGAAAACACGGAAGACATCAACGCCGTTGGTTTTCGCCCGCTCGACAAACTTATCGACAACGTCATCGGCGTAGTGGCGGTAGCCCAGCAGGTTCTGACCACGTAGCAACATGGCCTGAGGTGTATTGGGCATAGCCTCTTTTAATGCACGAATGCGCTCCCACGGATCTTCGCCCAAATAGCGGATACAGGCGTCATAAGTGGCCCCACCCCAGGTTTCCAGCGACCAATAGCCAACGCGATCCAGTTTTTCGGCGATCGGCAGCATATCGTCCAGCCGCATACGTGTAGCGAATAGCGATTGATGGGCATCGCGCAGCACGACATCAGTAATGCCTAGAGGGCGTTTTATTTCGTTCATTGTCATGGCTCACAGTAGAGAGTTGTAAGTTTGTAGTAAAAATAACAAAAAAATAGCCACAAGAGGGCCAAAATGAAAAAAATCGAGAAAGTTAACGACGCCGGCTTGAGCGATAACGGTGCACTGCAGCACTGATCACCGCCATGACCTCGTCATTTTGCGCAGAGGAACCCGAAGATGGCGACGATTTATTGCCCGTATTAACAGCCACAGGGGCGGGCTGAAAACGCCCAACAAGCTTCGACATCAGCGTAACGCTAATGACCAAAACAGTAAGAAAAACAAACACTACGCCCATACCGAGCGCCATCAACGCCAGCCCTTCTTGCAATAGTTCTAGATCCTGCATAAAGCGATCTCCTTGAAGCCCGGTGTCTTGAAGCACAGCTCAAGTACCATTTTTACGCACATCATGACGCCAATACGGTGAAAGGCGCTTGGCGCAGTAAGGGGAATGCACTAACCTGCCACACCCAGAATAGAATGCAATGGCGCGATAGTGGAAGTCATGGTTGTTAATTTACTACAAAACGGCAGAATCGGCCTAGCCCCGATGGAAGGGGTAATCGACGCCCTGACTCGTGATCTGCTGACCCGGCATGCCGGGTTCGACTGGACAGTCACCGAGTTTGTACGTGTGGTCGATGCGCGCCTGCCGCCAAGAGTGTTTTATAAACACTGCCCCGAGCTTGCGCAACCGCCTGTGGCCACACCAAGCGGCATTCCCGTGCATTTACAGTTACTGGGCTCTGACCCAGTCGCCCTGGCGGCTAACGCGCGCCAGGCGCTTAGCCTGGGCGCGGTGAGCGTCGATCTTAATTTCGGCTGCCCTGCCAAACTGGTTAACCGGCACGATGGCGGCGCCTCGCTGTTACGCCAGCCTGATCGCGTCTATAAGGCGGTTAAAGCCGTTCACGACGCTTTAGAGGGGGAAATCCCGGTGACCGCCAAGATTCGCCTGGGCTTCGCTAATCGCCGTTTAGCGGTGGCCTGCGCCCAAGCCACCGAAGCGGGCGGAGCAGCACAGCTGGTCGTTCATGCACGCACCCGAGACGAGGGCTACCGCCCACCGGCACACTGGGAGTGGATCGGCAAAATTCGCCGCCAAGTGAGCATCCCCGTGGTCGCCAACGGCGATATCTGGACACTGGAAGATTACTGGAAAGCCCGCACCCTGTCAGGGTGTCGCGACGTGATGCTGGGACGGAGCGCCCTGGCCGATCCTTGGCTGGCGCCACGCATTCGCCACTGGCTGCAAACCGGCGAGCGGCTACCTGAGAGTAGCTGGGCGATGCGCGCCAACGTGCTCAAAGAATACGCCGCTCTACAGCGTCAAAAGCTACCCGACCGCGTCGTGGTCTCTCTGGTAAAGCAGTGGCTTGCCCAAATGCGTCAAGGCAGCAGTGAAGCTGAACAGAATTTTCAGCGCGTAAAGCGCATCACCGAGTTAGACCAACTGCTCGACAGCCTTGTTGTCGACGAACAGCAAGCTGCAATGGCTTAGCCCTTCTTTCGCACCACCCCTTTAACAGGCAAAAAAAAGCGCCCTACCGCAAAGCGGGGGCGCTACAAACGATCGCAAGACCGGGGCGCGAGCGACTTCCGGTCAGGCTAGAAACTGGCGGTCAGACTGGAAACAGAAAACCCGCTCTCAATAAGAGAGCGGGTTTTGGAATCTGGCGCGCCCGGGAGGATTCGAACCTCCGACCCCCTGATTCGTAGTCAGGTACTCTATCCAGCTGAGCTACGGGCGCGTAACGTTTTACTAACGTTTACTTTTACTGCGACCAAGACTATTACAAATACTGATTAATGCAATTAGCCTCTGGTACAACTAACTTTAAATACAGCTAATCTCAAATACGATTAACCATAAATGCAGTCAGCATAAAAAGGTGGCGCGCCCGGGAGGATTCGAACCTCCGACCCCCTGATTCGTAGTCAGGTACTCTATCCAGCTGAGCTACGGGCGCATACCTTGTGACCATGCACTTTTTAACAAAGTAAAAGCACTTACTGGCCATGCGATTGGCGGAGAGAGAGGGATTCGAACCCTCGATAGGGCTATAAACCCTATACTCCCTTAGCAGGGGAGCGCCTTCAGCCACTCGGCCACCTCTCCTCAACGGCACGGCGCGAATATTACCGATTTAGTCTTCTTGTGTCTAGTCTTCTACGGATTTTTTTCGCACCGGCCATATCTTACATATAAGCTTACGCTTTAAGCATCGTTTCATCATGCGAGCTCGCAAGGCTTATTCCACTTCATTTTCACTGTTTCGTTCACGCTGAATACGCTGGTAAATCTCTTCACGGTGAACTGCCACATCTTTAGGCGCATTTACGCCGATACGTACTTGATTGCCTTTCACACCTAGCACGGTGACGGTGATTTCATCACCGATCATCAGCGTTTCGCCAACACGGCGAGTTAGGATGAGCATGGCTGATCTCCTTTTCAGACGTTTTATGCAACGGGATATGTCAGCCGGAGGCAACACCATGCCATTATGCGACATAGTGTTCCCTGTCACCAATGACTCCGGCTCCATGACACCTTATACCTCCCGTTGAAAGAAAGCTCACCACCACACGGCAGTAAGTACCCCTTCAGCGTAGAAGGTTTAAGGTATTAATGTTATTCAGATTCGATATCTGCCTTATCTAAACCAAAAGCTTTGTGTAATGCATTAACAGCAAGCTCCATATGCTTCTCATCAATCACGACCGAGATTTTAATCTCAGAGGTGGAGACCATACGGATATTGACGTTTTCGTCGGCTAGCACACGGAACATTTTCGACGCCACACCGGCGTGAGAACGCATACCGACACCCACTAAAGAGACCTTAGCAATATTGTCGTCGCCACGCAGCTCACCGCCGCCCAAATCAGGAATCACCGTCTCTTCAAGCAGCTTCTTAGTGGCTTTGTAATCGCCCTTAGCAACCGTAAAGGTAAAGTCGGTATAGTCTCCGGCCGGCGCCACGTTCTGCACGATCATGTCCACTTCGATATTGGCATCGGCAATGGGGCCTAGAATGCGTGACGCCACACCCGGCACGTCCGGTGTATTCAGCAGGGTTAATTTTGCTTCATTTTTGGTGAAAGCGATACCGGAGATCAGTGGTTCTTCCATAGCGTCCTCGTCTTGGTCGGCTTCTGCAACAATTAGGGTACCGGGGCCGTCTTCAAAGCTCGACAGCACCCGCAGGGGTACGTTGTACTTTCCGGCAAACTCTACCGCGCGGATCTGCAGCACTTTAGAGCCGAGACTGGCCAGTTCCAGCATCTCTTCCACGGTAATGCTCGTTAAGCGCTGGGCTTTGGAGCAGACGCGAGGGTCGGTGGTGTATACCCCGTCAACATCGGTGTAAATCTGGCACTCATCGGCGCCTAGCGCGGCGGCTAGCGCCACCCCTGTGGTGTCAGAACCACCACGGCCCAGGGTGGTGATATTGCCGTCTTCATCGACCCCTTGGAACCCGGCCACAACCACTACCTGACCAGCGTCCAGATCGGCCTTGAGGTCTTCGGTTTCAATGCGCTGGATACGCGCCTTGGTATAGGCACTATCGGTATGAATGCCTACCTGGGCGCCTGTGTGCGAAGTGGCTGGCACACCGATTTGCTGCAGCGCCATGGCGAGCAGTGAAATAGTTACCTGCTCGCCGGTCGATAGCAGCATATCCATCTCGCGCGGTGCGGGATCGTCGTTAAGCGCCTGTGCCATGTCCGTCAGGCGGTTGGTTTCGCCGCTCATGGCGGAGACCACGACCACTACCTGATGGCCTTGATCGCGGAAGCCCTTAACCTTTTCCGCTACGGCCTTGATACGCTCGACAGAGCCCACCGAAGTGCCGCCGAACTTCTGTACGTATAGTGCCATATGCCGTTTTTTCCTATGCGTTCGGGAATGGAGGGTGAAAGTGTCACAAGTTTTAAATAAATAATAAGGCCGGTGACAATAATGCCACCGGCCCAGAGGCTTAGCTAAGAACGTTTTCCAACCATGCTGGTACGCTCTTCAACGCATCCGGCAGGGCGTCGGGTTGACTACCTCCCGCTTGGGCCATGTCGGGGCGGCCACCGCCCTTCCCTCCTACCTGGGAGGCAACATGGTTCACCAGCTCACCGGCTTTCACGCGGCCGCTCAGATCCTGGGTGACCCCAGCGATCAGACTCACTTTGCCCGCCGCCTGGTCGGCAACGCCGAGGATAATCACTCCAGAGCTTAGCTTGTTCTTAAGCTGATCAAGGATGCCGCGTAAATCTTTGCCTGACACGCCATCCAGCTGCGTCGCCAACAGCTTCACGCCATTGACCTCCTGCACCTGGCTGAGCATATCGCTACCCGCTGCACTGGCTAGTTTGGCCTTGAGCTGCTCAAGCTCTTTTTCCAGGCTACGGTTGCGCTCAACCAGTGATTCTACCCGCGCTTCGACCTGTTCAGGCTTGGTCTTCAAGCGCTCACCCAATCGCTCGAGGCGGGCTTCCTGCTCGCGGAAGTGAGCCAGCGCATTTTCGCCGGTGATCGCTTCGATGCGGCGCACACCAGAAGCAATGCCCACTTCGCTCATCACATGGCAGCAGCCAATATCACCGCTGCGTGCCACGTGGGTACCCCCGCATAACTCGATCGAGAAATCGTCGGCACCAATGGTCAGCACGCGCACGTTCTCGGCGTATTTGGCCTCAAACAGCGCTGCTGCGCCCTTGGCCTTGGCTTGGTCCAGGCTCATCTGCTCGATCTTGGTCGGCGCATTAGCCAGAATCTGCTCATTGACCAGCCGTTCGACTTCCGCCAGTTGCTCGGCGGTCACCGGCTCGAAGTGGCTAAAGTCGAAGCGCAGGCGCTCGGCGTTCACCAGCGAGCCTTTCTGCTGTACGTGATCACCCAGCACCATGCGCAGCGCTTTGTGCAGCAGGTGGGTGGCTGAGTGATTGCGAATGGTGGCTGTGCGCAGACTGGCGTCCACTTCGCCGCGCACGCTTGCACCAACGCTTAGCGAGCCTTCTACCATCATGCCCTGGTGAAGGTGATGACCGCTCTGCTTTTGGGTATCGGTGACCTGGAAACGGCCGCCGTCGACATACAGGTAGCCGGTATCGCCCACCTGGCCGCCTGACTCGCCGTAAAACGGCGTGCGGTCT
>Ga0208919_1000467_pt1 | contig 27211 bp, 24 predicted proteins | sample 4_EtaG_FD_184076 | JGI IMG/M metagenome (GOLD analysis project Ga0208919, IMG submission 184076) | Marine viral communities from the Subarctic Pacific Ocean - 4_ETSP_OMZ_AT15127 metaG (SPAdes) (version 3) | ecosystem: Environmental > Aquatic > Marine > Oceanic | place: Pacific Ocean | collected...
CTCACGCAGGTACTTCTACTGATACTGACTTTGACTTTGGCATAACAGGTGGAGACCTCGACAACTTTGTTGATGGTTTTGACTTTGATGGTGCAAGTGTAGGTGATTATGCTCCTACTCCTGCAGCTTATGCTCCAGTTATTATTGGTGGCACTTCAGATACTATTGACATTGAAATCCAAGCAATGACAGGCACAACAACTGGTGGAAAAATCAGAATGTTTGCTATTTGCATGGACATTGATGACGTTGGTACAATGGCTGCTGATGAAGTAGACAGAGATACATTAGCGTAACTCAACTATATATATAAGGGGGCAGAGTAATTTGCCCTCTTACATTACATTTAGGATAGGACATGGCTGAGAGTTTTCTTACACATACAAATAGAGTAATAGCACGTTTAAATGAAGTAGCATTAACTTCTGCAAATTTTTCATCTGCTAGAGGTATTCAAATACAATGTAAAAATGCAGTTAATGAAGCTATTCGTTATATAAATCAAAAAGAATTTCAATACCCTTTTAATCACGCAACCGATACAGAAGTATTAGTTGCAGGAACATTTAAATATTCAGTTCCAACTACAGCTAAAACTGTAGATTATAATACATTTAGATTAGTTAAAGATAGTGACTTAGGAACTAGTGGTGGTAGATTAAGAATATTAAACTATAATGATTATCTTAATGCATACATAACCCAAGAAGATGAAATAGAAACTACAACTTTAAGCACTTCTCATACAGATTCAGTTACTACAATTACGGTTGTAAGTACAACAGGATTTGATAGTGCAGGTACATTATATGTAGGCAATGAACAAATAACCTATACAGCCATAGGTGGGTCTACAACATTTACAGGAGCAACAAGAGGTGCTAATGGAACAACAGCTACTTCTCACGATAGTGCAGTGCAGGTTGCGCAGTTTGATGGAGGAAGTGTACCACAGTATGTAACAAGAACTCCTGATAATAACTATATTCTTTATCCTTTCCCCACAAAATCTTTTACAATTAAATACGACTACTTTACTTTTCCTACTGATATGTCAGCACACAGTGATACTACATCTGTACCTGATAGGTTTGCACCTATTATAGCAGATGGTGCTACAGCATTTGTATATCAGTACAGAGGTGAAACACAACAATATCAATTAAATATGCAAAGATTTGAACAGGGTATTAAGAATATGCAAACATTATTAGTTAATAGGTTTGAATATATTCGTTCTACATATATACCACAAGCAGGACATCATAATACGTCTAATATATCTACAAGAGTAAATTAATATGGCTGCCCAAGACCAAGTACAACCATCAGCTTTTGTTTGCGAAGGTGGTTTAATTAAAAGCCGTTCTACTTTTATTATGCAACCCGGACAGGCTTTAGAGTTACAAAACTTTGAACCTGATATTGAAGGTGGCTATAAAAGAATTAACGGCTTTAGAAAATATGTAAATCATATAGTACCTCAAACATCCTCTAGTAGTGAAAAGGTTTTAATGACAGCAACCTTTGCTAATAAAATAATAGCAGCTAGAGGTGAAAAAATATTTAGTTCGGCTTCTACTGAATTAAATACTAAAATAGTTTCAACAACTGCAATGACAGGTTCAGGAGAAATAATAGTTGACAGTACAACAGGTTTTACTGATCCGGGGGGTTCAGGAACAGCTACATTACAAATTAACTCTGAAATATTTACATACACAGGAGTAACAGCTACTACATTTTCAGGTGTAACAAGAGCTGCATCAAGCACAACAGCTGCAACACACGCTGTAGATGATGCTGTATCAGAAAGTTGGACAGCTAAAGATACAGGTAGAACTAGTGCAGGTAAGTATAATTTTGAAAGATATAATTTTGATGGTACTGATAAATTAATTGTAGTAGATGGAACTAATGCTCCTACTGTATTTAATACATCAATAGTGGCTTCAAATGTTACATCACCTAATGCTGCAACAGGTGATGTAACCCAATTAGGTGCTGATATAGCTTCTGGAACAGGAATGACAGGTTCAGGTACTGTAACAGTTAAATCGACTACAAATTTTAATTCTAGTGGTTCTGTATTAATTAATAGTGAAATATTTGATTATACAGGTAAAACTTCTACTACACTTACAGGGGTAACAAGAGCACAAGATGGTTCAGTTGCAGATGACCACACAATAGGTACTGTAGTAGCTGATTTATTTCCACCTACAGTAACTGGTGCAAAACACGTAGTAGCTTTTAAAGAACATATGTTTTATTCAGGTATGTCTAGTACACCACAAGAACTAGTGTTTTCTGCACCTTTTGAAGAAACTGAGTTTTCTGTAGCTATAGGTGCTGGTAGTATACGAGTTGATGATACTATAGTTGGATTAAAAGTTTTCCGAAGTGATTTATTTATATTTTGTAAAAATAGAATATTTAAATTATCGGGAAGTTCACAAGCTGACTTTTCAATGACTCCTGTTACACGTAATATAGGATGTATAAATGGTGATACTATTCAAGAATTTGCAGGTGACTTAATATTTTTAGGACCTGATGGATTACGTACTATAGCAGGTACAGCTAGAATTGGTGACGTTGAATTAGGAACTATTAGTTCAAATGTACAATCTATATTTGAAGAAAACCTAACAGATTCTGAATTATTTGAATCTGTAGTTATACCTAATAAAACCCAGTATAGGTTATTTTTTGCTAAAGATGGTCAGGCTGTTTCTTCATCAAAGGGTGTTACCTGTGTTATGAAAGGACAAAACTTTGAATTTTCTGAATTAAGAGGTATAAAACCATCTTGTACAGATACTTTTGTAGAAGCAGGAGATGTTTTAGTTTTACATGGTGGGTTTAATGGTTATGTTCATAGACAAGAAAAAGGTAATAGTTTTGATGGGGAACTAATATCAGGTCGATATAGAAGTCCTGACTTAACATTTGGTGACCCCGGAATACGTAAACATATGCAAAGAGTGTTAGTAAATTATAAACCTGAATCAGCTATTAATGCTGATTTGTTTATACGATATGATTATGAGGATAAAAACTCTGCAAGACCTGCAGCATATGCATTAGATTCGTCAGATGTTGTAGCTATTTATGGAACATCTGCATATGGTACAGGTACTTATGGAGGTCCATCAGAACCCTTGATACGACAATCTGTAGAAGGTTCAGGATTTGCTGTAGCCTTACGAGTTAATGATAATGCAACAACAGCACCCTATTCATTAAAAGGATTTCAATTAGAATATCAATTAGGAGCAAGAAGGTAAATGGGAGCAACATATACAAGACAGTCATCTTTTACAGATGGTGATGTAATATCAGCTGCAGATAGCAATGATGAATTTGACCAACTATTAGCAGCCTTTCAAGCAAGTAGTGGACACACACATGATGGCACAGCCAATGAAGGTGGTCCTATTACTAAATTACTCGGAACGTCACTTACAATAGGTGATGGCAGTTCAGGTACAGATATAGCTGTAACCTTTGATGGTGAGTCTAACGATGGTGTACTTACATGGATGGAAGATGAAGACTATTTTAAGTTTTCAGATGATATATTAATTATTGACAATGAACAATTAATATTTGGTTCAGATTCAAATGTAGCAATTAGTTATGATGAAACTACAACCGATTCACTAAAGATAGCTGCAACTGAGGGTGCAGGTTTAGCTATTACATTAATGGCTGATGAAGGTGATGATGCAGGAGATGAATGGAAATTAAATATAGCTGATGGTGGTACACTAACATTAGGTAATGATATAGCAAGTGCAGGAAGTTATGTAACACATCTTACTTTAACTCCTAATTCTACAGTAGCCAGTTCTACATTAGCTGTGGCAGGTAATCTTACAGTAGGTGGTTCTTTAACATTAGGTTCAGGTGCTGAGTTAGCTGAAGCAGAATTAGAGATGCTCGATGGTATTACCGCAGGTACAGTTGCCGCTAGTAAGGCTATGGTTGTCGATGCTAATAGAGATATAGGAACAGTTCGTAACTTAACCATAGATGGTACATTTTCAGATGGTAACTATACATTTGATACAAGTGGTAATGTTAGTGGTTTAGGTACTGTTGCTTCAGGTGCTATTACATCTAGTGGTATAATTAAAACAGATAATGCTACAGATGCTACATCTACATTAGACGGTTCTCTACAAACAGATGGTGGGCTATCCGTAGCTAAAGATGCTATATTAGGTAATGATGTAAAATTGTTATCGGATTCTGCTGTTCTTTCATTAGGCTTGGGGAGTGATGCTACTTTTACACATGATGGTACAACAGGATTAACGATTGCAGCAACACCAATATCAATAGATTCAACTGGAGAGTTGCATTTAAATTCAACTACTGGTGATATTAAACTTCAAGGTGGTGGAACTGACCAAATTGCTTTTGATTTAGATGGTACAGCAGGTGAAGTTATAATGAAACCTGCCGTAGATTCTGATGATTTAGTTATTTCACAATATGATGGAACTGAAGTAATTCGTGTTGAAGATAATGGTAGTTTAGGTTTAGTAGGGAATAAATTAAGCATTGCAAATTCTTCTAGTGATGTAGTAATTAAACCTCTTACAGATGCTAAGGACATTATATTTCAACAATATGATGGTACAGTAGTAGCAACAGTTGAGGATGATGGAACTTTTAATGTTCCAACAGGTAAATTAGCAATAAATAGTACTGCTATTACTTCTACTGCAGCTGAATTAAATTTATTAGATACGGCAAGTGCAAATAGTGTCGTTAATAGTAAGGCAGTTATATATGGTTCTTCTGGTGAACTTGCAGGTACTTTAAGTACAGCTGCTCAAGCAAATATTACATCTGTAGGCACGTTAACTGCTCTTACAGTTGATGAAGTAGCTGTAGATGGAAAAGTTATTACTATGACAGGTTCAAGTGGTGATACTTTTACAACAACTGTCGGCACAAATGGTGCAACAAGTTTAGTAACAGTAGATACTGCAGGTGCTGCGGCACACTTAGAAATTACTGCTGATGGTACAGTAGATATTAATTCGGCAGGAGTATTGACTTTAGATTCTGGAGCTGCAATAAATATTGAACCTGCTTCAGGGTCAGCGATTCTACTTGATGGTACAATTAGTATAGATGCTGGAGTAGTTACAGGTGCAACGAGTATTACATCTACAGCTTTTGTTGGTGATATAACTGGTGATGTTACAGGTACAGCAGATGTAGCTACAGTTGCAACAACAGTAACAATTACGGATAATGAAAGTACAAATGAAGATAACGCTATCATATTTACAGCAGGTGGTGATGTTGATGGTGGTAATATAGGTCTTGAATCAGATGGAACATTAACTTACAATCCAAGTACAGGCAAAGTAACTGCTACAGGGTTTATTGGAGCATTAACAGGTGCTGTAACAGGTAATGTTGCAGGTAACTTGACAGGTACAGTAGCCACAGCAACACAAAATTCTATAACGACTGCTACTGGTTTAGTTTCAGTAGGAGCGTTAGACTCAGGTAGTATAACAAGTGGTTTTGGAACTATTGATACAGGCTCTTCAGCTATTACAACAACTGGTGTAGGTTCATTTGGTTCGTTAGACATATCTGGTGCTATAGATGTAGATGGAACAACTAATCTTGATGTTGTAGATATAGATGGTGCATTAACTCAAGACGGTGGTGCAGTTTTTAATGAAGATAGTGCTGATGTAGACTTCAGGGTTGAATCTAATGGACAAACACATAAGTTGTTTGTTGATGGTGGCAACGATGTTGTTTGTCTTGGTTTGGCAACTCCAGAAACTATTGGTGGACAAATGCCGGGTCTTCAAATTGAAGGAACAGATTATAAAGGTGGACAGGTAAGTATTTGGCGAAATGCAGATGACGATGCTGGTGCATATTTACTTTTAGGTAAAAGCAGAGGTACTTCTCTTAACTCTGATACTATTGTTCAAGATGGCGATGATGTCGGAATTATTAATTTTATAGGTGCAGATGGTGGTGATCGTGCACACCCTGTAGCTTCAATTCGTGCTGCTGTAGACGGTACTCCCGGAAGCAACGATATGCCCGGAAGAATTGAGTTTTGGACTACTGCTGATGGTGGTACAACCATGACTGAAAGAATGAGAATTAAAAATGATGGTGATGTTATTATTAATTCTTCAACTGGAATTGGTGGTGTAACTCCCACTAATCTGTTTACTGTTTCTGGTAGTGTTAATTCTTATGTTTCAAGATTTAACAATACTGTTGGTTCTGGAAATGTTTTTATGCATCTTTGGCGTTTTACACAAGCACCAGACAATAACACATCAACCTTTTTGTATTGTGATGATGGTAATGGTTCTACAAATAGACTTAGAATAGATAGTGATGGTGACGTTAAAAATCACGACAACAGTTATGGTGCTATATCGGATGAAAGAATAAAACAAGATATTACAGATGCTAATAGCCAATGGGATGATATAAAAGCTGTTAAAGTTAGAAACTTTAAAAAGAAAGACGATGTTCGTCAGTATGGTGATAAAGCATGGTCGCAGATAGGAGTTATTGCACAAGAACTAGAAACAGTATCACCTAAATTAATACGAGAAAATTCTGTATCTGTGGGAGACATAGAATCCTCTTCAGAATTTGGAACTTTAGAAGATGATTTAGAAAATCCTGTTTATTATGTTGATGGCGATACAATACCAAGTGGTAAAAAAGTTGGTGATTTTAAAAAGTATATTAAAAAAGTCAAAGAACAAAAAACTACAGTTAAATCTGTAAATTATTCTATACTTTACATGAAAGCTGTTAAAGCACTTCAGGAAGCCATGACTAGAATTGAAACATTAGAGAGTAAAGTCAAAGCATTGGAGGATGCTTAGTGGAAATTTCTCCTATACTTTTTTGGAATGGCTTACTAACCCTCGTCATAGCCCCTGCTATATGGGTGTTTCGTAGTATGTTTATGGAAGTTAAACGACTTGACATACTTCTTAATAAGACACGAGAAGAGTATGCAAAGCGTGATGATGTAAAGGAAGATATGCATGACATCATGGATGCTATGCAAAGATTAGAAGATAAATTAGATAAGATATTAATTGGAAGTAAATAAATATGGCAATATTCAAAGGTTTTAAACCTCAAGGAATGCAAAAGATTGCAAATAAAATGGGCTATCAAGGTAGTATGGAAAACTTTGATAATTATTTGCAACAAAATCCTAATAAGCAACGAGAGATGATTGTTTATCAAGATGCTGCTAGAAAAATGGCACAAGGTGGTGTGGTAAGATTACAAGAAGGTGGTTTTGCTAGACCTACTGATAATCCTGATAATTTTGTTCCTTTACCCTTTCCTCCTCCTTCAGGTGTCGCAGGTGGACAAGCACAACCAAGAGAGTTATCACAAGAGTATGTTCCACCTGCTGCATCAACGGCAGGTAAAGGTATAGGAGATGTAGCAGCAGATCGTCTAACACAACCGGGTTTACCTACAGGTGCAGTAGTTTCTCCTGTTGGAACAGAAATAACTGATGCACAAACAATTGACTCTCAAACAGGTAGGTTATCAGGGGATATTGTAGTAGACCCTACTACTGCTGATACTACATTAGCTGATGACGTTACAGCAACAGAAGCTAATTTAACAGACCCAGTAAAGAGTAAAGAAGATGTTGATTCTGCTTTAGATTCTGTACAAACGGCTCAAACTGATGAGGATGACCCTAGAGCAAAAGTAATTGCGGCAGAACAAACAGAGTCAGCCGTAGGTAATTTAGAAGCTGCGCAAGGTAAATCTATTAAAATGGATAATCCTGTACAAAGAGAAATACAGGTAGGAGAACTAATAGAGGGTGTAGCTAACGCAGAAAAAGCAGCTCAATTTACAGAACAAATACAGGCTGCTGAAGCTAAACCTACAGAGAAAGCTACTGTACAAGGGCAACTTGAAGGATTAATGCAACAGTTTGAAGGTGGTAAAACACCTCCTTGGGCTGCAGGTGCTATGAGGGCTGAAATGGCTAGGATGGCTTCTAGAGGTATGGGTGCTTCTAGTATGTCAGGTCAGGCAATGATTCAAGCCGCATTGGAATCTGCTTTACCCATTGCATCGGCTGATGCACAAGTAACTGCAAAGTTTGAAGCACAGAATTTAAGTAATAGACAACAAACAGCTATGTTAGCAGCAGAACATCGTGCTAAATTTATGGGCATGGAGTTTGACCAAGCCTTTCAAGCTAGAGTTCAGAATGCTAGTAAAATAGCAGATGTAGCGAATATGAATTTTACGGCAGAGCAGCAGATTGCTTTAGAAAACAGTCGTAATGCTAATAGTATGAATATGGCTAACTTAACGAATAGTCAGGCTTTAATTATGGCTGAAGCAGCAGCTGTATCTAATTTAGAAATGGGTAGTCTAAATAATAGACAACAAGCAAGTGTTCAGAATGCTCAAAACTTCTTGCAAATGGATATGGCTAATTTATCTAATCAACAACAGACAGAATTATTTAAGGCACAACAAAGAGTACAATCTTTATTTTCCGATCAAGCTGCAGCAAATGCTTCTAGACAATTTAATGCTACGTCACAAAATCAAGTAGACCAATTCTTTTCCAATCTTAAACAACAAGCATCACAATACAATGCTACACAGGCTAACGCACAAGCACAGTTTAATGCAGGTCAAACAAATACTATTGAAAGATTTAATGCTGAAGTTAATAATCAGCGTGACCAGTTTAACGCTAACAATGAAACTGTAATAGCACAGAATAATGCTCAATGGCGAAGACAAGTAGCTACGGCAGATACTGTAGCAGTCAACAGGGCTAATGAATTAAATGCTAGTGCTGTTCTAGGTATATCAAAACAGTCTTACGATAATTTGTGGACTATGTATGCTGACACTATGGAATTTGCATGGAAGAGTGCTGAAAGTGAATTAGATAGAATAGTAACAATGGCTGAAGCACAATTAGATGCTGAAGCAGCGCAATATGCAGCTGATGCCGCAGGTAAATCTTCAGCAGGTAAATCAATTGGTAATTTAATTACTACATTAGGTGGTACTTATCTGAAGTATCAATTAGGTGGAGCAGGGTCTTTAATAGATGTATAGGGAACTAAATAATGCAAACAAATTATGCTAGAGATATGTTTTTGGTTTTTGACAGTTTTAATGTTTTAGATAAAAAAAAGAAAAACTCTAATAGCCTATTAACAAAAAATTCACAATATTCTAAAATGAGTAGTGATACAAAAAGTCAACCTATTTTTAAAATAGCACGATATAAAAATACAATTAAGAAAAAACGAATGGAATTTTTAAATGCAAGAAACAGCACAACATAAATTTAATGCACCAATTCCGGGCGAATCTTTAACAACGGAATTAGGAGGAAGACCTTGGCAAAAACCTCCTCAGTATTCTGATATAAATGAAGTTGTTAATTACTATACGACTCGTATGAATACTGAAGAATTTTCTATGCAACTCGCAGACGTAATGGATATGGGTATTCCTTTAACAACATTAGCAAACTCCATCCAAATGTCGGGGGTTATGCAAGGAAAACATACTATTGATGCAGGTATATTAGTTATGCCTGTCTTAATGGAACAGATGATGGTTATAGGCGATGCTTTAGGTATTAAATATGACAGTGGTTTAGAAGATGATGCAAAATTAATGTCTGAAAGAGATAGTCTAGCCCATAGAAGTTTAAGAAAATTAAGGAGTCAGGAAGACAAAGGTTTACCTAATCTTGAAGAAGTACAAGGAGTATCCTTGAGTTCAAAACCCCAAGCGAACGAAACAGTAGCTAATGAACAAGAAGAAAAGCCAATGGGATTAATGTCTAGGAGAGCAGAATGAGTCTATTTGAAAATATAGCAAAAATATTAGGTGGTGGGGATAAACATGTAGGCTATGGTGTTATAGAAGGTAGTGCAGATAATGCTACACAAATAATAAAAGACGATGACGATAGATTAGATGCCAATATAAGTCGTTTGACAGAAATAAGACAGAAAAGACTTTTAAATGAGGAAACAAAATACAATACAGAATACAATACTAATTTTGAAGAAGTAAAGGCATTAGCTGCTTCTTTAGGTCCTAATGGTTCTGATATATTACACAGTTTAGTTGTACAGGATAATAGAGGATATGCAGGTGCTAAAGCACTTGTTCCTGTAGTGGTTAAAAAAGCTGCATCTGAAAATAGAACTGTAGAAGATATTTTAAATTACACTCAAAGAAAAGAGGGAAAAAGTATAACAGCAAAACAATTAACGGATATAGTTACAACACCTATGAATGTACCTGATTTTGATATGGGAACTATATTACAGGGAACAGGAAGTGATATTATAAACTTAATAGCAGGTGCAGGTTCGGCAGAAAGATATACAGAAGGACAAGTTAAACAACAAATGGCTATTGCAGGTTTTGGAGAAGATTTTGGTAAAACAGAAAAATCTGATTTAGCTATTGAACCTATCACTGTAGATTTATTTGAGTTAAATCTTGTTGGAACTATAGATCAAAAAATAAAAATGCTTAATGATGCTTTTATGAATACATCAGATAACAATGAAAAGAAAAAGTATTCTAATAGAATATCAGAATTAACGATTAGAAAAAATATATTGGGTGAAAGTAAACTTTTATCTACTTCAGCATTAAATAGAGAAATACAATTAACTCTAGCAGACATAGCTAAATCACAGAATTTAACAGGAACATTTGATTCAAATTCTGGTAGGTGGATTAATCAAGGCACAGAAATAGAAAGAGTAAATGAAGGAACTAGACTTGCAACAAATATAACGAGCGTAATAGAGTCTGCAAAAATGATTAAGTCAAGATCAGATGGAAGACCTGCTCAAGGATATTTAGAAGCAAGTGTTTCAAGTGAAATACAAGATATTGCAGATTCTCTTGGTATAGCAATTGCTGCAGATATATCTGTAATACAATTAAAAACAATAGCTACAACTTTAGGATATAATGTAAAACTTGTTTCTGCAAAAGATTCTAGTACAGGTGAACCTTACCTTACTTTAGGTTCTAAATTTGTATTTACACCACCTTCAAATACATCTTCAGGAAACCCTCCAAATAGTAATACTGTATTTCCTAAAGGTCTTAATAAGGTAATAGGTCAACATAAAAATACAATATCAAAAATTAGTCCTCAAGCAGGAATGAATGCAAATCAAAATGCTGCAAGAAAAGCACTTATAATAATAGCGATACAAAACAGTCATCCAAATGCTCCTACAGCAAATAACATAACACAAAACTATATAAACAGCATACCACTAAAGCAACTAGAAAAATACTGGAAAGATAACGTAGGTTATGATTATGATCGTACTATATTTAATAACAAAACTATTAACGATTTATCATAAATTAAAGGTAAACATATAAATGAGTTCATACACTACTTACAGTCAAGAAGATTTAACAAAAGAAGTTCTTATTGACAATGAAGATTTTTTAACTGATGCAACGAGTTTTTTAAATAAACGTAGAAAAGCAGGATTAAAAACTAACATAGACGAAATGAGCCTAGAAGATAAAACTGAGGTTTATGATGAGTTTATGCAACATTTTCGTATGCAAAATGTAAATGAAGGAACTGCAACTTTCGATTTATTTCATGCTCAACAACAAGATGCTGCAGGTAAAACGCAAATGGGTAATCTTATGAATACCTACGATAGAATGGATAGCGACTTTGGTTTTAAAGCTGCAGGTGATTATCTTCAAGGTATAGTTACTGCACCTTCTACATATGCAGGTATATTTTCTTTTGGTGCAGCTAAAGCAGGTGCTATTGCAGCACAACAAGGAATAAAATTAGGTATAAGAGAAGTTATAAAAAGAGGTGCTGCAAAAGCATTAGAAAAACAAGGTGTTGCTCTAACTCAAAAAAATATTGCTAAAGAAGCAGGAGAACAAGCCATTAGAGGTATAGGTTATAAAGAAGCAATAAAAAGCCCTTTAAAAACTATAGGTCAACAGGCAATGAATTATAAAGATGGTTTTATACACGGTGGTTATAAAACAGCTATAGGTGCAGGTCTTGTTGAAGGTGTGGGTGCAGGAGTAACTGTTTATCAACAGGAAAGACTAAGAGCAGAGCAATTAGGTCTAAAAGAAAATATAAATTTATTTGATGTATCTTTAGCAACAGGTTTAGCTACAGTAACAGGTGGTGTGTTAGGTGGTATTACAGGTAGTAGTAGAACACTAAGTGCTAATGTAGCTGAACAAATTAGAATGGTTGCAATAGCAAAAGAAACAAGAGGTATTGAAAGAGTAAATAAAAAACTAGCAAAAAAAGCATTTACAGATTCTACAAAAGGTGATTTAATTAAAGTTAATAGTAAAGGTGAAGAAGTAATATTAAAAGGTAAAGGAGAATCCATAGCAGATAATGCAAAAACAATATATAGTGATTTAAAAGCATCGTTAGAAGAGTCTGTACCTAAACTTAAAAAGGCAGGTCAAAAACTTAAAGAAAGAGTAGGTATTTCAGGGGATGTTGATTTTGGTCAAGTAGGTTATGATTTATCTTTAGATAGAAAGTTACATGAAAACATTGCTACTGCTGCAGCGAAAGTATTACATTTAATACCTGCTCAAGACGTAGCTGTATTATCAAAAGATGGTCTTACTAAAACATTAAAAAAAGAAAGAATAGCATCTAGAATAGCTAGAGGATTAACATCAGGAGTTATTAGTGATGTTAGATTTATAAAAATATTAGATGACCACGGTTTAAGTTTACAACAATTTTCTGGACTTTTAGTTGAAGATTATAGTTTAGCAGGTAAAACTCTACAAACAGCTGCCCAATTATCTAAAGCAGAAAAGAAAGCTAAACAAAATTTATTATTGTCTGAATTAACAGAAATAGATCAAAGACTATTAAATTTAGTTGATATTGTTACACCTGCTACAAAAGCTATAAAAGAATCAGGTTCAGAAAGTAGAGGTGCTAAATTATTTACTTTGTGGAAAAACTGGTTTGGTTTAGGTGCTGCAAATAAAGCACGTATTGGAATGATGACAATACAAACTGCTACTACAATGCGTAACACCTCTAGTGGTTATATGCGTAATTATACATACGCTCTTGATACTTTTGGTGAAGGGTTATTAACTACTCTAAAAGGTAAAGTGCAAGGTGGTAGTTTAAAAAAAGCAATAAAAGGATTGACTGATGAAGAAATAAAAGAAGCAGGAAATTTAAATGTTCGTTTAGGTCTTGGAATGATGAGAAATGGTTGGCACTCAGCATTAGGAAAAGATTTATGGCTAGGAACTAGAAGTTGGGAAACAGAAGCACTAGAACTATTACTAAGAGATGAAAGATTTTCTAAGTCAGATTTAGGTAAAAAACTATTTAAAGAATTGGGAGATATAGGTAGTATAACAGGGCAAGAAGCAGGAATTGTCAGACTTGCAAGAAAAATGAATTACTTAAATACTTTAAGTGATAACATGTTTAAACGTGCTATTTTTTCAAGAGAGGTAGATAAGTGGTTATATACATCAGGACAAAGAGGTGGTTTAAGAGGATTTTTTGAAGATGCTTATTTAGACCCTATCAACGCAGCTAGTTCAACAGGAAAGTTTAGTAGTTTACCTGATAAAGTAATAGCAGAGTCTATGGAAAAAGCACTTGAGTTTACTTATCAGACAGGTAACTTTAGAGATAAAGAAGGTGCTACAAATATTCTGTTTGATGCTTTTATCAAAGGATTTGAAAGATTTATACCTTTATCTTTTGCTGCACCTTTTCCACGATATTTAGTTAATCAACTTATATTTCAATATGAACATATGCCAATACTTGCTCATATAAATTTAGGTGGTATACTTAATAAAAAAGGTGGTAAAAAAGGTGTTAGAGGAATAGAGATAGCACCAGAACTTAGATTAAAATTAGATGCTGAATCTTTTGCAAAAGAAACAACAGGACTTGCAACACTAGCTACTTTTTTTGCTATTAGGGCACATTTTGGAGATGAAGATACAGGTCCTTACACAATTAATAATCCATTTGGTGAAGGGCAATATAATCTACAAGCATTATTAGGACCTTATATGGGTTATGCTATGGTTGCAGATATAATATATAGAATGACTGGACCTAATAGAAAAAGAAAAAAGATTCCAGTACTTGGAGTACCCATACCTCAATTACACGATAATGATAAAGTAGCTGTAGATATACCTGTACCAACAAGAGAAATATTACAAGCAATAGCAGGTGGTCAGGGTCGTGCAGGTACAGGTTTGCATATAGTTGATGCTACTGTCGATATTATAGTTAATGGTGCTGAACAAGGTTTAGGTAAAGAATTTGTTTATGAATCTCTTGCAAGAGTTTTAGGAGATGCTTTTAATTCTGCAACAGTTGGAATGGGTCAACTTAAAGATATAGCAGGTACATTTCTTGATCCTGAATACAGAATAATATCAGACAGTACATCTGTTGATTTTTTTGAATATATGTTAAAACAAGCTGTAAGATCATTTCCAAATAGATATGATGCTAACGAGGGTAATATTCTTTTAGACAAGGAAGACGTACCTGTATATACACCCTATAAGAAAAAACCTTTAACTAACGTAAATCCATTTTTAAAAATGACTACAGGTGTCACAATAGAAGAAGAAAAAACTGTAGCAGAAAATGAGTTAGATAGATTAAGATTTGATTGGTTTGAAGTTTCACCTCAAACAATTAGAGGAGATAGACCTGCAACAAATCTAGCTAGATTAAAAATGGGAACTTATATGGATGATCAAATAACAGGGTTTATTTTAAGTGACGATTATAAAAATTTAAAAAGTGATTTAGTTAAAAGATTTTTTTTAAAGTCTTTAATAAATCAAAAAAGAACTGCATCTAGAGGTAAGATAATGGCTCTAGTTGGCAATGAAACTCTAGAAGAACATCATCAAAAATTTAAAAATATATTTTTCTCATTACCTAAGTCAAAAATAAACATAGTTGCCGAAGCCTACAAAGAAGTTTCTGGAGGTGTTTCTATATATGAAGAAGTATTACCCGGTAAACTTAAAGGCAACTATGAATATGGCATGTTTTTGTATACAGATTACTTTGGTCAAGAAGATGAAGATTTAGTAAAACTAAAACTTAAAGATATGTTTGGAGCTAGAAGACCAAAATAACTAACGATTATCACCACTACCACCTAAGACACCTCTACTCTTTCTAGAGTGTAACTTATTAATATTATCTTCCATTATCTTTCCTAAATCAACATCAAAGTAATCAGCCAACATAGCACAGTACCATAGTACATCCCCTATCTCACTAGCTACATCCACATCAATCTTTTTATCACGTATAATCTTTTTAACTTTGTTAGCAACTTCTCCTGCTTCACCTACTAACCCTAGAGATAAATACTCTAGGGCTTTGTTAGCAGGAAAGATAGCAGTCTTCTTAGCTTCTGATTGATACATATTAGCAGTTATCATACTTTTCTTTTTATTTTCCATATATTTCTTAACCTCTTCTTCTAGCTTCATGTTGTTTAACTTTCTTTAACTGTAATGCATAAGCATCATTCCACCCACGTAACCACTCTCTATAAACCATAGTATTAATATTAAATGGTGTTGGTCTATTTCTTTTAAAGTCGGTTACTCCCCTAGTATATTGTATATGTAGGGGAGCATCATATTTACCTAGACCTCTTTCTTTTCTACTTCTTAGTTTTCTCATCTTTTATCTCCGATGGTTGAGGTTGTTCTTCTTCTGTTTGTTTTGGTTTAGTAAAATATTTAACAAGCATATCTAGTTTATCATGGTAGTCGGCAATCCTTCCCACTTCAACTTCAATGACAGCTTGTATATCTTGATGTTCAGCTTCCCCTATTCCTGTAGGATTTGTTAACAATACTTCTACATTAGCTATATGTTTATTAATCATACCCACATAATAGCTTCTAGCTGCTCCAATTAGTAATTCTCTCATAAAATTCTCCTTTTTTAAAAAAATGTCTTCATATAAAGACCCTCAGATGGGTAAAACCATACTCTTGTGTATGATTATACCTGATTATGAAGCCTGTATATCTACGACCTCGCAAACTCCAGCAACACAAGCTAACTCTTTTGAGCCTGTCGTACCGTCTTCTTTTTCATAATTTTGTAGTAAAGACCAGTCTATCACATCAGGCATTAGTTTGTCAAGTTTTTTATACTCTTTTTCATTAATTTCTTGATAGGGTGCTTGGGCATAAGTGTGGTCACTATGTGGCAGGAAGCTAATTCCTGATACTTCATCAAAGTGTTTATACACCCATGCTCCTACTTCCATCCACTCATCTTCACGAACTGTGATGGTTACAGAAGGTTTATGTTCACACCAATATGTTTGATAGATAGTCCATAACTCTAATTGTTGTAAAGCCGACATGTCATTTCTCGTTATAGCATTAGAAGGTGACTTCATAGGAAAGCTAAATACTGTAGTGCTTTCAGGTTTCATAATGTCAGGTTCATTCGGTATAGCTCTATCAATCATAAACTGTGTAAGAGGGTCTTTGTTATCACCACGTACAGTACGAATATAATACTCGCTATGTCGAGCATGTATACCACTCGCACTATCAACGAGTTGAGAAACAGTTCCACTAGGCTTAACACATGTAATCGCAGTAGACTGTGGTATATTAAGCTGTTCTGCAAATAGTCTGTTAGTTTCAATTGCTTTCTCCTTTAATGTTGTTAGTAAACTAGGCAATGACTCACTTTTAAAATTAAGTAGTTTATTATCCATAATGCCTGTTAAAGACACACCTAATAATCTTTCTTCTTCAGTATTATCTTTCCATACCTTACGTAGATATTTAAAGTCTGTAAGTGTAGATTGAAATGTACCTAGGATAGTAGCTATCTCTACTTTTTTAAGTAGCATATCTTTAGTGTCATGCTCTCGTACTACAACTTCAGATAAATTACAAAACTGATAAGGTCTGAGAATAATCTCACTGCAAGGATTGCAACCAAAAGCATAGTCTGTATCTCTCCTGCCATTTTTACCTGCTTGTTCTACAGCAGACTTACGATTAAAAATACCACGTTCACCTGATTTACTTTCTACAAGAGACAACCATTCACGCATAAATGTTTCCATTTGTACTTTACCTTTGTATGCTACACTGTTATTAGCCAAAGCACGTTGTCCTTCCGTTTCCCACCACTGACCTGATTTAGCGTGTCTCATTTGGTCATCACCTAAGTTTGAAAGGCTAATAAGGGCAGAACGTCTAACACCACCTACCACAACTACTTCACCTATCTTACACATTATATCATGGCATTCAACAGGGTAGAGTCTTCTACCTGAAGCACTTTTAAATACGTCAATACAGAACTCAAAAAGTTCAATTAAGGGTGCAGGTCCTGATGCTCTGCCACCAAATGTTTTAAGTCTAGCACCTGCAGGTCTGACTTCAGATACATCCCATTTAGGTATTTGTCCTGCATAAAGCATAGCGATTAACTCACGCAGTGCTTTAGCCCAACCTTGCCTAGAATCCCCTACTTTAATTATAGTTTCACTTTCTTCAAAGTGTTCATTGACTATAGGCATCTTGTCTACGTTCTCACGTTCTACTGAGAAGCCTACACCTGTGCCACACATAAGGATGTACATAGTTTCATCAAAGGAACGTGGACTATCGACAGGTAGATATGAGCAGTTATAACCTGCTACATGGCATCTGTCTAAGGCATTACCTGAAGTCATTAATGCTCTCATACTAGGCATGACATCTAGATTAGCAATAGCATTGTATATATCTTTCCATAAAGTATCTGTAATTTTATAATTATAATTTTTAGATACCTGCACAGTCATAAAATCTAAATATCTTTCGACTGTTTCTGACCACTCTTCTCTTCTATTCTCATAATCCATCCACCTAGCATATCTAGATAATGCTATAAAAGATTGATAATCTGTTGGTAATTTCACATTATTCATTGATGTATCTCCTCACTCGTTATTCTAAAATGTTTTATTTTTGCACCCTCTAAGTCGTGAAAAGTCTCTTGTATGTAATCTGCAATCTCTTCATCTACTTTACCATCAGCAGGTACAACATACTCCTCGGTATCTATGTCTAGAGTTAGTAGCATTTTAAGTCTTATTGTCATTCTTAACCTCTATTAATTTAGATAAGTACCATTGTGCTTTTTTCAAGTCCTCTATACCATTTTTATAATTATATCTCCATAAATACTTTAATATATTACCTTGTAGATAAGGTTCAAAACCATCTCCTGTTGCTGCTTTTATAGCATCAATGCACTCTATTTCATATTGATTGTAATGTTCAGGGTGATTAACCATATCTTTTTGTTTCATATCATCAGAAAAGAAATCTTTTTCACCTACAAACTTTGTAAATAAACCATCTGTCATAACTTCCTCTGCTCCTTTTTTCATTTGCTCACTTAAAAATTCATCGTGGGTTTGTTGCCCTGTTTTATTTTTCTTTTTTTTATTATGTTTTTCTACAGCTTTTATATAACTCACTATGCTTCTCCTCTTGTTTTAGTTTTAAAATCTAAATTAATAATATTACCTTTTTTAGAAACAACCTCTAAACTATTATCTTCAGGCTCAGATATAAAGTCTTCTAATCTATTAGCTAGGTCTTCATCCTTTTCCATCAAAGCGACTGTACTTGATACAAGTTGTGCTAAATGTAATAAACTCTCTTTACTTGCTTCAGGCATAGGATTATCTTTAGATGTTAATATTGTTATTCTTAATGCACCTGTCCAAGAGCCATCTTCATAAAGATCAGGTGCAAGTTCTATAAAACAAGATGCTGGATTTTTATTTGAAAAGTCTATCATAGTTATCTCCTTAACTTTGTACCTAAGAATTTAATAAACTTAGGGTGTTTGTTTTTTCCTTTTTCTTTTAACCAATCTTCAGGTATGATTCTATTATAATACATAAAATCATATTTATTACACCAATCGGCATAACAAGATTTTGCTCCCTTTCTTAATTTAGATTTACTGTTAGTAAAAACAAATCTTATATCTAATTTAGGATGCTGTTTCTTTATACAAAGATGTTTACGTCTATCTAAAGCTGTAAAAAAACCTTTTGTTTCTATTATTATACCATTATCTAACACAAAATCAGGGGTATAGGTGCGATATGCTAAGTCTTCCCACTCTATTTTTATCTTTTCATAAAGAAACTTTATGTTGTTTACTTTTAAGAAAGTGGCAACTTTATCTTCTAAACCACTCCTATACCCATTTCTACGTGCTACTTGGGTTGCACTAAAAGCTGCCATCTACTTCTCATTTAATTCTACGTATGATACCATCTTAGGAAATTGTGCTTTAGATTTAACAGCAGGGAGTTCTACTAAGTCTTCCCAACAAGCCTTTCTAAAATCACAAAAAGTGCAATTCTTACTAAGAACTTTATTGCCTGTAGGCTTTCCTCTAAAAAACTCTTCCACAGGCTCAAAGCATCTTTTAAACTTATTTTTGTTGACAGTTTCAATAGTTTTGTCAATCTTAGACAATTCTTTTTTCATATCTAAGTTTTCAGCAGATACATATTTAAATTTACCATTGGTTTTATTTACTGCCCACCAACCACCTGCTTTGGTATTTGTTGCTTTAGCATAACCAGCTAATTGTGCTACGTACCCAAAAGCATCACCACTACTTAATGTCTCAAATGATTCAAACTTATTTCGGTAAGACCAATCTGAAGCTGATTTAACATCATCAACTGCACCATTTATAATAAGATCATAGCTACCATTTATGTCCTGTTCCTTAGTTTTAAGTGTAACCTTTTCAGAATCTTTATATTGAACTTCTGCAGCTTTTAGTAAACCTTTAAATACAGCTTCAACAATATCACCTAGCATCATGTTCATTAAAAAATTGGAAGGCTTAGGTTCAGCTAACTCAGGTTTATTTTTTTCAAACCACAACTGACACGTTGGCTTACCAATATTAGACATACGTAAAGTAAAGTCTCCTCTACTCTTACCACTATTAAACTGACGTTTAAGAGCATCCATAACATCTTTGCCTACTTGTTCTATAACTTCTTCAGACATAGTTGACTTACCCTTTACAGCATCATTCATGTACTGATGTAACGACAGTTCAGCTAGATGAGTCATTACTTAACTCCATCATCTAAGTCTACATCTATAAATTGATCGACAGTATCTGTATCTTCATCAGACATACTGCTCTGTCTTGCATGAGATTTCTCTTCCCACTCTTTATAGATGTAATCATTATAGTTTTTAACCCAATCAACAAAATCACCAAATGTCTTGTGGTCTTTAGGGTTTATGTCAAGTATCTTAGATAAATTAACTTGTGCTATAGGTGTATAAAAACTAGACCCATTAGGTAGTGGATTCTCTTTAGTTTCTTTCAATAACATATTATGCTCTAGAGGTAGTCGTTCTTTCTTTAAGAAAATATTAAACTGATCCCCAATAGTCTTATAAGCATCTTTATTATCTATTTCCCAGATGAAAGGAACTTCTTCTACAGTTACTTCTTTACCTTTTTCATCCACAGGTTTATCTAATTTAATTGTTCCAAATACGACACGTACTCTTTTTATCTGTCTAATTAAATCCTGCATGTCAGTAGGTAAGGCTTTGAAATCTTCAATAAAACCTGTTGGTTTACCACAGTTAAATCTACCTGTATTATCCTTTAAGTCAATATTAAGATTATCAGACATAATAGTTCTATGAAAACTACCCTTAGGTTCTCCTGCTTTGGCATTAGGATTAGCTAAATATCTTCTGTACATATACCTCTGCATAAAAGGTCTTATAACAGCCGTTTTAGCATAGTAATATGTTGAAGTGCCCTCATCTAAAACTTCTAGTCTGTATGAACCACCTTCAACAACCTCGACATTTTTAGTCTTACCATTTACTTCAGCTTGACCCATGACCGGGGAATGCCATATTCTTAATCTATTAAGATTATTAGATTTTTTTATGGTGCTGGTATTTGCACCTGCTATGCCCATAGCCTTTGCCATCTGAGCATAATTGTCTGTACTTATTGTTATTAACTCTGTCATATTATTTTCTCCTTCTTTCTGTTGAATTTAAAGTTATATCACACTATATCTTTCATGTCAAGCCAATTATTACCTATTTTTGCTTCTAGTAATAAAGGTACATTTAAGTCTATCTTGAAGTGCTTATTTATAGTCTCTGTCATATCAGCATTAGTATCTTTTATAATCTTCATAACAGAGTCTATTTCATCAGGGTGTACATCAATTACAATAGAATCATGTACTGTATTAACAACACAAGACTCTAGCTTATCGAGCCTTCTATCTATATCCATAAGTATTAAAGGTACTATATCGGCTGTAGCAAATGATTGTACTGGATAATTTTTAATCTGTGTAAAATATGTCACACCACCATTCATTCTTCTAGTTACCTCAGGAAAAGAAAACTCCCTTCCTGAAGGTGTCTTTATTTTAAAAGTGCTTAGAGCTTCTTTAGCCAATCGGGAATGCCAAAGTGCGATCCCTTTGTACTTTTTTGTGAACTGTTCATAATACGCTGCTTCAGCAGTTGTCCTCCCAAATCCTGTTGCCCCAAAGAGGGGTGCGAAGGTATGCCCTTTCGCCACCTGCCTAGTAATCTTTTGACCATTCTCCGATATAACTTTTGCAGTATAGCTATGTACGTCAAAACCATTTTTAATTTCCTCCATTGCTGTTTTATCCTGTGCAAGATAAGCTGCCGTTCTAAACTCTAGTTGTGCGAAATCGGCTTCTAATATCTTACCTCTATTCCACCTAGACACAAATACTCTTTTTACAGGAAAAGTACCACCTCTAGGCATGTTCTGCATATTAGGATCAGCACCACTAAATCTACCTGTCGATGTTCTATGCTGTAATAATCTTACGTGTAGCTTACCATCTGGTTTTATAAAAGAGTTTATACCTTCTACAAAAGATGAAAGATATGTATCTAATGCTGACAATCTTTGTAGGTCAGTTAAAAACTGATATGCAGTAACTGAATCATTCCTCTTAGCTATATGCTGTAGAACACTTAACATGTTTTTATTAACACTAAAACCATTAGCACTAACCCATTTAGCTGTAGGAATATTAAATTTAAGACCTGCTAACATCTTTGTGGGTCTAAACACAAACCCTGAACCTACACAGTCATGGCATTTTGGGTGGTTTTTATAAGGCTTTCCATCCTTTTTAACTTTTCTTATTACTCCAGAGCCATAACATATATTACATCTAACTGCTATTGTCTTGTAAACAATGTCACTATTTTCTCTTATACCTTCAAATAAATCTTTCTTATTCATATAAGGTGTGAAGTTATTCAACCACGTTGTCTTATCTTTAGGTCTTCTACTATAAATAACCCAAGACATCTGTTCAGGACTGTTTAAATTTATAGGTGTGTCTCCCATAAGTTCTTTGACTTGAACAGAAAGTCTCTTCTCGATAGCAGTCTTTTCTTGTTCAAACTCTTTTTTAACTTTATCAAGCGATACTTGATCAACATTAAACCCACGACTATAAACGTGAGCAAGAGTAAGGGAAACACGATTGGTATGCTCAATAGTACTAAGCAAACCACTATGCTCTTCCATAGAAAGTTTTCTGTATAATTCATCTGCTAACTCCTTTGTTGCATTGATATCTGCTGATAGATATTCAGATAGCTCTTCTTTTGGAACATCATCAACACCTAAACCTTTCTTAAAGTATTCTTTTAATGTATCTTTTTTCTGCGTGTTAAGATTATATCTTTCAGCACAGGCTTCAAGAGATAGAGGTTTCTTCTGACCACGTTGCATTATATATTCTACTAACATAGTATCAAAGACATCACCATCATACTTAAAACCACATTCCCAAAGCCACATCAAATCATAAGATATGTTATGACCAATTAGAACAGTAGTGCTGTCAAGTATTTCTTGCACACCTTCAAAGCCTGTTTCGTGATGAAACAAATGTTCTTTACCATCTTCTGTAATACAACCAATCATAATAAGTTGATTGTCTTTTTCAAAAGGGTCAAGATGCATCTTGCCATTACGTTTAGTAACAGTATTTTCTACATCAAGTACTAGTTTCATTTAACTTCTCCTTATGCTTTTTTAAATATATAATGGCTTTTTTTAAAATGTCAATGCTATCAGCAAATCCACCTAAGGACCTGTTGCAACTATGACACAACCAACCTCTAAATGTTTCTGTATCATGGCAATGGTCTATAACCCATGCACCATTTCTTAATCCACCTTTACCTGCTACTTCACTTTCACCCTTATTACATATAGGACATATGTATGTATTATCAGGCATACCATGTACTTTTCTTAATTCGTTTCGTATTTTAGTCATATCATTATTACAACTTCTACACTCAGGTCTAAGAAAGTTTGCACCTGAAGATTTGGAAAACTTATCTAAAGGTAACTTAATATTGCACTTACTACAAGTTTTAGTTTCACCATCTAGATTTATTAATTCAATTTCAGGTTCAAAAAGTTCTTGTTGGCTCATGCTTCATACCTACCTATTTGATAATTTAACTGACAATGTACTAATCCATGCCAACCTGTCAATTTATTCTTGACTACATTTAAATGTCTTTGGATATCTTCACCTTCATCGTCATCTTGTTTAGGTGGATTCTTAGCTATTAATATCATTAAGTCAGCTTCAGCAGCCTTACCTGTACGACTACCTTCCATCATACTTTGATTAAGCAATACTTTACCTTCTGCATCAGCCGATAACTGTGACATATAAAACATAGCACACTTATGTTGCTTTGCTATCTGTCTAGCATATATAGCATTAGCTTTTAGTGCTTCATCAGGTCTAGCAAAACCACCTGTACGTGCGAACTTATCGCCCATGTCTAACAAAACTACATCAGGCTTGTATGATTTACAAACAGACTCTACCCAAGACATATCTCTACCTGTAGCATCTTTAATTTTTATTCTTTCTTTTACAGGTTGATATAAGTCACGAGCCTTAGAGGGATTATCTTTTATCTCACGCATTGTCATTCCTGTTGCGGCAGTTAAGTATCTAGCTCCTACTCTATGACTACCCTCTTCATTACATAAGATAATACAATCAGCACCTTGATGTGCTAATCCATCAGGAGCAGCAATCATACTAGCATGAAAAGATGTCTTACCTGTATTAGGTCTAGCACCTATCTCAATAAGATGTCCTTCATTAACTCCACTAATCTGACGAGTTAGTGCAGGGATATTAAAATGCCACCTAGCTTCTAGTGCATTCTTAGCAAGTAATGTTTCTATATCCATATCATCCCACTCTACATTTAAATCAGGTGTAAAATCATCATTGTGTTGTTCTAACAGTAACCTTAAAGGTTCAAGGCTTGTCTGTGTACCATTTACAAAATCAAACCCTATATTAGCTACATCTTCTCCAACTACTTGTTGGAATAATTTAGATAACACCTCTTGTGCTATGTCACTACCTAAAGGTGCTTCATTCTTTATCTGCTTAAACAAATGTGAATAGGCTTGTTTCTGTGCTGTTGTTAAAGATGGATTGTCAGACATAAACAATGCTTCTATCTCATCAGGTGTAACAGTACGTTCATACCTATCCATAGCCTTATCTATGGCTTGTTTTACTTTTCTAGTGTCTTTACTAAATAGTTTGTCAGGGCATTTAGCTCCACGATGGTCTTCGTAGAATTGCCTATCCATCAAACTACGTACTAATGAAAGTTCCATGTTGGTTCTCCTTTGGGGTTAGTTTATTTAAATTTATTATATCCTGTTTCTTTCTATATTTTATATCATCTTCTAATTTAAGAACACGTACATCTTTAACGTGCCCTCGTAATTCTTTAGCAAAAGATAGTGTCTTAGGTAACGCATCGGGGTCTAATGCTATGATGGCTGTTGAGAATTGTGATATATACTTCTTATGTATTTCGGTAAGAGATGTACCCAACACAGCCACCCCGACATATACATCACTACCTATAATTGCAGCACTAACACAATCCTCAACAACTACTGCCACCTTACCACATCCGAAAGAAAAAGGCAACCCTGAATTTCCATATTTCTTCCATTTAGGTAATTTATTTTTGAGTGACCTACCTATAGCATCAACTAGGATGTCATTATTATAGATAGGAAATACAACACGATGCTCCTTCACATCATAATGTATGTCTAAGTCTACAGGGTCTAGTGACCACTCATTACACCACCTAACAACGTCAGGTGTATTCTTTCTGTCCACAACATACTCAGGCAATATAAATGCTTCTGTTTTATTATACAATAAACCTTCATTAAATGTGTGCTTAATATCATCAATGGATAAATGTACACGTTTCTTTCCACTAATGCTACAAGAAACTTTATAACAGTTCCACAGTAAAGCACCCATATTATTTGTCACAGTAAAAGTTTTATATCCATTACAGTTAGGACAATCCATTCTACGTGTTTCACCTGTAGGTATATCTAAGTTGTATAAATAATCTAGCATTATATATGTCTTTCATTATATATGTTATAATATATATTATATATGTTTGGGCAATGACAATGTTCTTTTATCACGAATTTAAACATCTGTCAACTGTTTTCTTTGATTTAATGCTAAATTAGCACTTTTATATGTATTCTTCATGTATGGTTTCACACTCTGTGGATTAGAATGTCCTGTGACAGACATAATATTACCCATAGATACACCAGCATCTACCATTTCAACAGTTCCTGTACGTCTTAGGTCGGATAAACGTAGGTCATCAGGTAGGTTAGCTTCCCTCATAACCCTTTTAGCCACCTTAGGAAGCCTGTAAAGAGAATAAGGTTGATAGACACCCTTCTTTGGCTTTATATGAGGTGCTACATATTCTTGAAACCCAAAATCTTCTTTCTGTTGTACAAGCATTTCACCTAGACTGTCACCTATAGGTAAAAATACTTCTGCCCTACGTTTAGATTGTTCTACGTGCATCCTCTGTTCTTCTAAATCTAAGTTAGACCATTTTAATAAACGCATATCACCTAATCTTTGACACCAATCATAAGCCATGTGTGCTATAAGACCTATACTACGTGTTTTAAAATTAGAGTAAGCTGCATCTAAGAAGTCTGTTACATTCTCCTTTGTCCATATTGTTTTTCGCCTTTGTGGTATTCTTTTCTTTACAGACACAAAAGGATTTTTGTTTATTTTTTCCATTCCTATAGCATAATTAAATACTATTCTAGAAACAGACATGACATGATTAGCGAGATGTATTCCACGATCACACCAATCATTATAACCATTTTTAGCTATCAGAGTTGTTAAATTATCTATAGGTATATCACCTAATCTTTTATCTAAATCAGGCAACCTTGTGTTCAAGAGTACGTTAAGAAAGTATTGATATTGTTGTTTAGTTTCATCACGTAAACCCTTGAACTCAAAGGATAAATAATACTCTTTCACTAAATTTTTAAGAGTAATAGTTGCCATAATTATGCTGCAACTAATTGTTTAAATTGTGGTGAAGACACCCATTTAGAAACTTCCTGCTCTCTAGCCCACATAGATTGAGAAGCTGTATCTTTACCTGTATTACGTAAGTTAAACCCATTACGTTCATCTGCATAAGATGCATAGTTAGTAAAAGCACTATATAAAGAAAATACATTTTTACCTCGCTTACTAATCTCTTGTTGTACAAGAGGAAACATTTTCTCTGCTTTCCTATCGGATTTTATGATAGCTTCTAGTAACTGTTTCATATTTAAGGTTTGCTCAATAGGTGTTCTAGCCCATTTTTGTAACTGTTCAGCTTGTTCATAGAAATCAGCACTACTTTTATTAAGCTCTTGTATAAACCTATCCATACAGAAGTTAGATGTATTCTTACGTCTTACTGTATCATAATCTCCTCTAATCATTCCATTAGTACAGAAGAAATCTATAGCACCAAAGAATACTTGATTAGAACATGAACCATCTATACCATGTAAGGCAATAAGACGTTGACCTATCTTTGTTTCATGTTTGTCTGTTAGGAT
>Ga0208919_1000469_pt1 | contig 27180 bp, 25 predicted proteins | sample 4_EtaG_FD_184076 | JGI IMG/M metagenome (GOLD analysis project Ga0208919, IMG submission 184076) | Marine viral communities from the Subarctic Pacific Ocean - 4_ETSP_OMZ_AT15127 metaG (SPAdes) (version 3) | ecosystem: Environmental > Aquatic > Marine > Oceanic | place: Pacific Ocean | collected...
GACATGGGGGTGGGGGGAGTTTAAGGTGGGGGTGCTTTCCCCTTTATAGGTGATGAGGGAGGGAGGGGTTGTGATTGGCCTCTCCCTCTTTTAATTTTGGAGGAACCAATGCGGATTAGTGTTACGAAGTATAAGGAACTGAACTCTGACAACCTGCTTGGGTATGCTGACCTGATGCTGGATGATGTTGGGGTAGAGATAAGAGGGTGCCAGTACCGCAATGGTGCTAAGGGCACTTGGATCGCAGTACCCTCGCAGAAGTACGAATCCCAAGGTAAAACCAAATACGCAGGACATGTCGGCTTCCCTGACAACCAGGTCTATATTGACTTCCAGGTCTCAGCCAAAGAAGCCATCGAGGAACACCTCGGTAAAATGATGGACGCGCAACCCGTGCCAGACGACATGCCGTTCTAGGCTGCGTTTGACACAGGGAATGTTTCGCGATATTGTTGCAAGTATCCTGTAAAGCGAATACCCCTAACAATCACACACAGCAAGGAAAGCATCGATGTCACAGTTCTATGGGACACCTTTCGTCGTCGTCCCCCTATACCTGATACAGCCACACAACAATAAGCCGCTCCCCTCAGGGACACTCATTACCTGGTGCTGGCTGCAACACCACATCAATAAAAATACACAGGCCTGCTTCCCCACCATAGGAACACTCTCCAAAGAGTCCGGCCTCTCAAGACGCGGCGTCCAACGCGCTCTCGCCCACCTGGAATCTATCGGCGCTATCAGCATTAAAAAGCGCCCAAACAGGTCCTCCCTGTACTCGCTTAACTACGCTAAGTGCGACACTGGTGACACCCCTAGCGCGACACAAATGACACCCCCAAAAAAGAAGAAAGCTAAGAAAAGTAAGGGGTTGCGTAAAAAGAGGGGTGACACTCATGACGCCTCAAGCGCGACACAGATGACAGGGGTGACACTGGTGACACCTGGGGGTGACGCTGATGACACCCCCTTATATAGTGAATTAGAACAAGGAGAAGTTAACAAGAAGAAATTACCCCTTAGAGTTCCCCTAAGGGTTGGTCGGATAGTAGAGTTATACAACGAGGTCTTTGTTCCCCATAAGAAGAACGCTCGCCCTGCTCGTGGTTTGACTAAGGGCTCGAAGCAGTATGTGATGTTTCGGCGTCGTGCTAAGGAGCGCCCTACCGAGGAGGAGTGGCGTGAGATATTTGAGGCGGCTGCGTTGATACCGGGCTGTGTTGGCAGAACGAAGCAGTTCCCTAAGGGCTTCACCTTGAAGAACTTTGCTCATGCTGCAAACCTGGATTCGATAGTGAATGGGGATTTTGATGGTTGGGAGGACCACCCCGAGACAGGGCCCCGGTCGTTTCGGGAGAGGGATAAGATTGCAGATGCGGTTGATGGCATGAAGATACGGATTCGATCTTGGCTCACAGAAAAGCTCGACGCAGGACAGACCGACTTCAGGTCCTTCTGGGACGTCATGAGAAAGAAGATTGTCCTCGGCCTGCAAGCTAGAGACATCCCCGAAGAAGAGAAGAGGGTGATAGAAATCACAAAGGCCATGTGGCAAGAAATGCTCATGGACCACAAAGCCAACCAAAGCCTGCACCGCTAGGAGAAAGCAATGAACAAAGAACTTGAAATCCAACACCTGCTGAAAATGTACAACCGCCGGGCTGACGACAGCACCGTTAGCAACTACCTCGAGGTATGCAGGAGCCACAGCAACGAAGACGTAGCGTCTGCTGTGAAGATGCTTGTGTCAATGTCAGACACGCTGCCATACCCAAGAACACTGGCCAATGTTCTCAGCAAACAGTTCTCGCTAAAGAAGCGGTCAGATAAATGCGACCGTTGTGACGGCAAGGGATACAGCGTCGATGATGACAAGCTCGACTCAAACGGCCTCGAGAACTTCAGCTACGGCACTGTTGCTAGATGCTACTGCTTCGGGGGAAACCAAACGGACATGCCCGACATAAAGCCTGTGCCTGAAATACGCACTGAAACCTATGCGCGGATTTTTGCAGGGGAGATAGCGAAAAAGGCTGTTGATGGTGAGGTTATACACAGCACATCACAGTGGGGGCAGTACATGTGGAATCGGGAAAACTTTGACGCATTCTGTGTTCTCGTTGAAGATATGACTATGGGACAGCTTGTCGGCGTAACGTCTGCCCTCAAGAGGTTTACCCCTGTTGACTGCCAGACTGCGCCGCTTGAAATCGCTAAAGAGGTTCGCAGGGTGGTTAAGTCTATTCCAACGAAAGGGCTGTTCAATGCCGTCTAAGCAAAAGCTATCTAGGGAAGACCTGTTAAATCGCATCGATGTGTTGATGGAGATAAACCGGGACCTTGCAAACGAGGTCAACCGGCTAGGTCGGATTATCAGCGCGCTTACCGGGCCGCAAGAGGCGCAGACCGTGGCTCGTTCTTTGATCTGGAAACAAGGCAGAACACGCAACCTCGAGAAAATACTTACCGCAGTGGCAGAGATAAAAATATGACAGACATCAGCTTTACGATACCCGTCGCACCCAAGGGTAAATCAAGACACAGGACCGCCAAAGGCAGAGCGTACACACCCAAAGAACAAGTCAGGTGGGAACAGCAGTTCGCCTTATTCGCATCACAGTACAGGCCCGAACACCCGCTTGAGGGACCGCTTGGCCTGTATGTCACCGCAACATTCCCCAGGCCCAAGAGGCTAAAAAGGAAAAAGGATGAGGTGGAGAGGCCTGGTAGACTGTTTCATTTTCAGAAGCCTGACGCTGATAATGTGCTAAAAAGCATCTGCGATGCATTAAACGATACAGGCTGGTGGAAAGATGATGCCCAAATTGCGTTTACAACTGTCACCAAGTACTTTGAAGAGATTGTCGGGAAGGGCCCAAGGGTCCGGTGTAGAATCGTCCAGCTTGAAAATCCGTAATCGAATCAATGCGATCATGGTCGCGATTGAAGATTCACCCAATACAGAAATTGTTTTCTCAGAGCTTCTGCTTTTACTAAAAGAAATCGAATATATGGATAGCGTTATCTCAAGAGGGGACGACATAATCGAAGCCCTTGTCTGCGAGATAGCAGAGCTAACAGGAGTTTCATTTTGCGACATCAACTAACACTACACTCTTGCGCCCTGACTGTGTGCATCGCGCTGCTCGGAGCCAAGAACCTGGATAGATATGACTACACCCACCGCGTAGGCTGGTGCATGGATGTACAAAGAAGGGCAGAGAAAAGGGGCATGGACCCTGTCTTTGTCGCAGGGCTGGCCTTCCATGAAAGCTCCTACCGCAACGTTACATCGAGGGCTGGGGCCAAGGGCGTCATGCAGGTTATGCCCGAGATACATTGCAGGGGCGATGAGTGCGATCTAGTTGACGCAGGACTTGAATATCTCCAATACTGGTTAGACAAAACGGGCTCAGAAGCAAGGGCCGTCTGCCACTACAACTCTGGTAACCAATGCTTAAGCGTGTCTGCAAGGTGGGCAACCAGGGTTATGAAGACTGTAAAAAAGCTGAGGAAGGTTTGCCGGGTGGAGAAAAAGAAGAAATGAAGAAGTCTTCCGATGAAGAGCTTCTTGCCTTGTACAAAGAGGCTGTCGCTGCTACCCGGTCTGGAGACCTGGAAGCCGCTGCGGATGCTGTGCTTCAGGCAAGCGCCTACCAAGGTATTGTTAATGGCAACATGAAAGCGCTAGAGCTTTACCTTGTTGGCAGCGGTGTAATCCAAGGCGTGCAAGACAGGAACAGGATTGCGTCTAGGATCACAAACAAAACCGTGAAGCTGCTTACAGAGAAGGAAGACGTCGAGGACGTAGAGATTGACTACGCAGCAAGGCTAGCCGAGGCAGAGGGTGAGTGAGGCTAAGGAAGAATACCTCCGCAGGTGTGAAGACGACTTAAGTTTCTTCTGCAAAAACGAGGTGTGGATTAGGCCCAAGCACAAAGTAAAGGGCGGGCTTATGCAGCTTGACCTAAACCCCGGACAGCTAACCCTCCACAATACCATCAGCTCTCTTGAGGAGCAAGAGCGTGCAATTTGGCTGCTTGTCCTTAAGCACAGGCAGTGGGGCTCGTCTACATTCTTCCAGGCGATGACAATGCACCGCTGTCGCTTTGTTCCCTACACTGAGGCGCTGGTTATCGCAGACCGTGAGCGAACAACCAGGAAGCTGATGGGAATGAACCGGCGCATGTGGGAGAGGTTTTCTCCTGCAGTGAAGGATGACTGGAGCCGCACCGTTGAACGAACCGACTCCCAGTACGAGTGGAACAATGGCTCGGTCTTGCAGATTGACACTGCTGGACAAAGCCAGGCCGCTCGTGGTACAACCGCCGACTTGATTCATTGCTCTGAGGTCGCATTCTGGAATAACGGGGACCGGATCATCCCCGCCATGACCTCCTCCCTGGCTGACGTGTCCGGCTCAATATGCGTGATGGAATCCACCTCCGCAGGCCCACACGGCATCTTCTGGGAGTTATGGGAGCAGGCCGAAGACCCATGGTCGCAGTGGACGCGGGTCTTTGTTCCATGGACGTCTCACCCAGAGTATGATGATACGGAGAGGTTAGATCCCGACCTAAAAGACCTGGGTGACAGGGCCGCAGCAGGAGACAAGAGTGCGCTCGACGACCTAAAGCACCTTACCCAGCAAGAGCACGACTGGCTTATCAACGGTGAGCTTAAGCTTGGACAGGTCTACTGGAGAAGAAGAACCCTTGCCACCAGGCTGATGGGCAAGGAAGAGGAGTTTTGCAGGGAGTACCCGTCCACAGCAGAAGAGGCGTTTAGGTCTGCGAGCTACAACTACCTGACCGACAACGGGCAGAAGGCGCAGAAGGCCGCAGCAGTAGAAAACACAACGTGCTATGATGTGATTATCGACGACGTGTCTCTTGGAAACCACGAACACGAATGGAAAAAAGACCCACTCCTTCTTGCGCTAGATAGCGACCCAGAAGAGCGGGTGGTGCCAGAGGAGTCTGCTGATGGCTGGATTCAGGTTATCGACCCTCCTGATGAAGACAAGCGATATATTATCGGGTTTGACCCAAGCGAAGGAACAGGCGGGGACAACTGCGCGTTTGTTGTTCGGTGTGACGGAAAGATTGTTGCTGCTGGTTGCAGAAACGATATTGGCACTGACATTCAAGCTGTTTATATGGACGCCATTGGTCGCTGGTATAACGATGCTACGCTTAATGTCGAGCGGGCCGGAGGCGGTTTAGGGGCCATCAATACGCTGATTCGCCTTATCTACCCAAACCTTTACGGGCAGGAGAGCTTCGATGAGTACGGGCAGAAGCAGGGCAGGAAGGTGGGGTTCACCCCAACACAGGACACAATCGCTACGCTACTGTCTATGATGCGCCATGAGCTAAACAACGGCACCATGCTGGCAAGACACCCAAGGCTTTTAAAAGAAATAAACTGGGTCAAGCGCATTGCGAAAAGAAGCCGTGACGAGTCTGTTCGGCACACGTGGAGATGCCCAGGCAAAGGCCGAGAGCTTAAAGATGGGTCCAGAATAAGCGACGACATGTTCCGCGCATGCTCGCTTACTGTTTTGCCAGCAAGAGACTCGGAGTGGATTAGGCAAATGGATTCTTCTGAGGCCACAAACGCTGACCCAGAAAAGACTTCAATCACGTCGATTGGGTATACATTACACAACCCTCTATATAGCGAGGATGAGAAAACACTTGTCTCTGAGGGCGGTTATGACTTAATAGAAATAGTGCCGGAAGACCTTGAGGAAACACCAGACATGCCATTGCCGTAGGGGATTATGGACCACGCACTTATCATCATTGGCTCTTTGTTGATCGTGGGACACGTTTTAACGGTCTTTGCGATTATGCTTAATATGACGAAAATCTCTAAGGAGTTCCGTCAGATCGTTTTAGAGCGTGAAGAAACACATAGAACAATGTATGCTCTAGGCCCAGATACCGAGTCGGACTCTAGCGACGAACACCGCATGATGGAGTATATGTGATGGCGATACCCGAGTTGTATTCATGGCAGCCAGAGCCAGAGGGCCCCGGCTTCTTAGACGTCCTTGGTGGCCTGGTAGGAACAGCCGGGATGATCGCAGGCACAGCGGTCGGTGGCCCTGGGGGCGCTGCTATTGCCGCTGGCGCAATGGGTGGAGGCAAGTTGCTGCAAGGCGCTAGCGTTGGAGATGCCGCGCTGGCTGCCGGGGTGGCTGGCGCAGAGCAAGGCGTAAGGCAGTGGGCGGGCGACCACGCTGCAAAGAAGGCCCTCGAGAGAGACAACGAGTTGTGGGAGAAAAGAGCCAAAAACCTACAGTTGCTTATGTTTGGTCCTCCCAAAAACATTTCATCGACCGGAGGGGCCTCTTCTTTCAACCCCGCGTTTACTCTTGACCCATCAATAATGGCAAACATTGCAGGGCTTGCGACCCCATCGCAGCCAGCGGGACAGCCGGTATCGATTCCAGGCCCACACGGAACAGGCGCTAGCCCATACTTTGGCCTCCCAAGGTTATAGAGATGAAAGAACAACAACAGACTGACAGTGAAAGGCGCCTTCTTCGGGTTATTGAGGAGCGCTTAGACTCATGCCTTAAGATTAAAAAGGACCGCATGGAAGAGGCCATGGTGGTCCTTCTTGCTTATGGTGGTTTTTCAATCGATACGGCAAGGGATTTTGCGTCTAGGGTTCAAAGCTCCAGCCTGCCCAGGTGGTTCGAGGACCGGGTTGTACTGAACATTCTCCAGCCAATCGCTAGGACAGCGGCGGCGATGGTGGTGTCTAATCACCCCACATGGATTGTAGATCCAATGGGTGACAGCACACACCAACGACAAGCAGCCCGTGGCGTTCAAAAGATGCTGGACTACTTTTATCGAACCAACAACATGCCCTCGGTTATGGACCAGGTTGTTCTTCGTAGCGTCTTAACTGGATACGCTGGCGTATACATTGACTGGGATTCTCAGGTTGGTGTTGGCGAGTACGAAGAGAAAAACGCAGGCCGAGATGGCTGGTTTGTGATCGAGCCTGTAGATATTTTCTCATGGCACCACGAGCCCGGTGTTGGTGGTTCAGACAAAGCGTTCTGGGGAATCCGTGAATCAACGATGCACATCGAAGAGGCGCGACTGTTCTTCAACGACCCGCACATCCAGAAAGCTGCGCCGTCCGACGAGGATGATACCGTAAAGCGCCAGCTTCAGCTTGTCGCTGACAACGAGGGCGTGAACATTGACTTCTCTCAAGACACAGACCGGGTCCGTGTTCTGCATTACTGGCAGAAGCCGGGAGCGCAATTCCCAGACGGGCTTGAGGTTGTTGTTGCTGGTGACAGGGTTGTGTCGTTTAAAGACCGCCTGATTGGTGGAGAGTTTCCGATCTACACAATGAAGTTCTCCTTGGAACCACACCGAGACTACGCTTCAGGCATTGGAACAAGCCTTCTTCAGCTTCAGCGCGACCTCACGGTTACGTGGAACGGCTACAGGGTCCGAAGGGACCAAGAAGTAATGCCCTCTTGGTTTGTCCCTAAAGGTTCTTTGACCCGAGGGATTAACACCAGACCAAAGGCAATCAACGAATACAACCCGAGGATGGGCTCGCCACAGCAGATGTCAATGAACCCGCTGTCGCTCGTCACGGGTGGGTTTGCTGACAGGACAATCCAAATGATGGAGTACGTGTCTGGCGTCAACGACGCTAGCCGTGGAGAGTCTCCAACAAGCAACGCAACAGGGCGACTTACTGCATTCTTGGCAGAGCTAGACAACCGCAGGATGGGGCCAACGGTTCGCGAAATGGGCGCAATGATGAAGCGCATTGGCCGCAGGATGATCCGACTCTGGCAAGAGTTTGGTAGCGAGACTATTGCTGTATCAATCCTTGGCCGTGGCCACAGCGCTGAGATTGCAGAGGTCAGAAAAGAAGACGTTATCTACTCGAGCATTGATATCGATGTCGCGAGCTTGATGCCAAGAACGCAGCCGCTTAGGCAGGAAACAATCCTTAACCTCCTTCAGATGGGCGTTGTTCCACCGGAAAGAGCGCTGGATGCCCTGGAGTTTGGTGGCTTTGAAGAGGCGGTTGGGTTTAGAAGCGTTGAAGCGATGAACGCGCGGCAGGAGTCGGAAGACCTTGCCGACCTTACCATCGACATTAACGATATCATGGCTCATGATTATGAAGAGCACGAGACTCATATCAACGAGCATGTAAAGTATCTCCTGGTTGAAAAGCCCGGCGATGCTATCAGGGAGCGCTTTGTGGCTCACATTGAAAAGCACAAGGCGTTTATTCAGCAGGCCGCAGCACAGGAAGCGGCAGCACAGCAAGGAGCGCCTGGTCCGATGGGTGGCCCTCCTGGTTTACAAATAGAAGGCTCCCAGGCATCTCCTGGCGGGCTTCCAATGGAAATGATTCAATTTGCAGAGCCAGGTGTTGATGCGGGGGCTGAAGCCAGCCTTGCAGCCATGGCAGGACTAGAACAATAGGAGATAAAAATGGCAGAGCAACAAAGCTTGCTTGGTGAAGAGCCAGACGTTAGTGGGATCTTAGACGCAATGGGCGCGGGTGCAGCCCCAGAGGCAGCCCCAGCCCCAGCCCCAGACGCAGGAATGCTTCCTGTTGACGCGGCCCCAGCAGAGGCGCCCGCTGACGGCGGGTTTGATTTAGACGCGCTTCTTGCTGAGATCGAGACTGGAGAGCAGCCTCCAGCAGAGGCAGAGGCCGGTGGCCCTGGCTTTAACGCCAACGACATGGCCGATATGATTCGCCAAGCGAAACAGGCTGTCCGGTCTGACGAGGAGCCGCAGGCTGATATCTTATCGCAGCGCTTTCAGCAGATTGAGGGTGAGCTTCAGCGAATAAAAGCAGAGCGAGACCACCTTGCAACACAGAAGGTTCGCGACAACATCACCTCCACGATTGACCAGGCTGTTGGCGACGAGATGTCTAAGCTTGAGATTGCACCAAAGTCTGCGCTAGGAAAGGCTTTTCTTCGTGCGGTTTCTCAGAACGTGATGGTTGCTGTTGCTAGAGAGCAGGCCCGCACTGGGAACATGGGTGTTGATAGGAAGTCGATCATGCAGCAAGTGGGGACATACACCAAGCTTCTGCACGGAATGGCGTCAGAAATGTCAGCAAGAAACACGGCTAAAGAGCGTCGTGCTCCTGCGGGTGGCGCAAAACAACCCTTTACACCCTCCAAGGCCCCTGGTGAAATGGATGACAATGAGTTCGATTCAGCAGTCATGGCTGCCATGCGAGCGTTAAGTTCTTAGTTTTGATTTTTAAGTTTTAGTTTCGGAGTTTAGTTATGCAGAAGCAATCCAGCTATAGTGGTGGCGCCTCCAATAACATGGCTATTTCTAGCCTTGATAAGGTGCTTACCAACTTTTACATCCCTCGGATGTTTGAGCAAATCCAGGTAGAAAATCCTGGGTATGAGTTTTTCAAAAACATGAACACTGTTGTTTCCTGGGGCCCAGGTAACACGGCTAGCTTCCCTGTTCGCAGGAAAGCAAAGCGCGCTGTTGTTGGTGGTACCTCTGGTCGCTTGCCAACAGGCGGCTCGGCCACTTACGACCAGTGTACATTTGATTACACGGTGTTCCGTACCCTCGTGAGTTTTGCGTGGGACCTTCAAATGAAGGGCGGACACGAGCGCTACATCAAGAACATTCTTGATTCGGCAATCACCGATGCAAAGCATGAGTTCTTGCGACGAATGAACTGCTACCTTTATGGTGGATCGTTGTCCTACGGAACTGTTGATGGTGTAGATAACACGGTGCAGTCAAACCTTGACGACGCTACTTTTGGCGCGTCAAACCTTGTTGCTACGCTATACGCTCCATCTGACACCGCAAACGGTTCGTCAACTGAGCCTCTTCAGGTCCAGTCTTGCTGGCGTAAAGGTAATGGTACCAGTGATGCGTTTAGTGCTCATGGCGCGCTCTGGCTTCAGCCTGGTGACTTTATCGCTATTGCCTCGAAGGTTACATCTGACAAGGTCTTTTTCCGTCGCATCGACTCAATTGACCGCAGCACTTACTCTTCTGGGTATGCTAGCATCACCCTTAACAAGAACCTTCCTGGCGGTGTTACTGCTGGATCTCACATCTACTTCGCTTCGCCTTCGGACGCGACAGATACGATTGAAGACCTTACAGGAACGTTAATCACTGCTTCTGGCGCAGAGCTTTCTGACTGCCAAGCTGGCCTTTTCGGTATGGCAAACGCTTTGTTTGACAAAACATACCTTGGGAAAGTTAATGGCAGCGCAGGTGGCTCGGACAGCTACTGGAAGTCGGTTGTTAAAACCGGTTCCACCGCTGGAACCAACGAGGCGCTTACCTTTGAGCGTATCGACGCCCTTCTCTTAGAGATGAATCAGCAAATGTTTGTTAAGCCAGACCTGTTGATCATGAACCCAGGAATGTGGCACGAGTTCATTAGCTTGAGCGAGTCCAACCACTCCTTCTTCAACCAAGGCCAGCTTCCTTCCGGCCACAAGCCAGGGACCAAGCCTCTCTACTCGACGGCTAACGCCACTACGGGCCAGGGAGACCTCAAGGTTCTTGTTGACCCATACTGCCCACACGAGCGAATCATCACTTGTGATACGGGTGAGATGGGTTACGCCACGGCAGCGCAAATGGGAGAGGCCAAAGAAGACGGCTCTTTCCTTCGCCACACCGGAACGAACTACGATGAGTTCCATGGTTGGTTGCGTTGGGCTGGACAGTTTATCGCGCATAGCCCGTCTGCGATTGGTATCCTTCAGGATGTCACTCAAGACATTACTGCGCTTTAATCCCGCTCCTCCCCCGAGCACAGGGAGGGGGTCATCCGTGGCCTCCTCCCTTTTTTATTTGAGGAACAATGGAAATAACCTCTACAGAACAGATCCCAGACAGCGTCCCGGCAACCCATTTCCCAGGCGCTTTGCCTAGAGAAGAGATTCGTGCTTTAAAACGACTTGATTCTAGGTTAGAGTTGCGCTGGAGTCCTCGCCATGAATGCTGGGAGGTTTGGCATGAGCGCCATTTCGGAAAACCCTACGTCTTCTATCGACACAAAAGCATGCTTGGTAAGTTTCTCCCAGCAGATGAAGACCTGGTGGAAATGGTTAAAGAGCGGGCCATGTGGACCCCGTATGGGCAAGAGAAGCTACGCCGTATGCGAGACCACACAAGCAGCCAGAGCCAGTACCAGAAAGACCCAGAGAAGCCACTCTGGAAAAAAGGCAAGAAGCTTTACTTCTAGGAGCAGAACATGAACCTCTCAACTGCACGCACCCAATTACGCCTTATGCTGGGCGACCAGTCTGAGAGTGTTTGGAGCGACTCTGATCTAAACACACTGTTAAACAGAGCGAACCTTCGTATATACAGAAGGCTTTTGTCCGAAGATCCAAGCAGCGCGTTTGAGCAAAAGGACTACACATACGCAGCAAACAGCGAGTCTATTGCTATTGTTGGGTCAGGTGTAGACTCAAGCTCCGCAGCGGTAAACCCGATCATCAACCTAGAAAAAGCATTTTACAAGACAAGCGGAAGCACGACGTTCAGGCAGCTCCCGATAGGAACAATGGCTGAGTTTAACGAGGTTAAGGCTGGCACCAGCACCACGCACGACTTAATCTCTGTTTTACCAAATCTTTACGGCGGGTATGTTGGGTATCTCGTGGATGGAAAAGGCAGGTTTGGCGTAAGACCTGTACCATCAACCGCATTGACTATCCGGCTTGTACTTAACTGTGATGTTGGAGAGGCCGCGCTGAGCGGGGATAGCTCTAACCTACTGTCAATCGATGCCTCATCGGCAGACGGGCAGAACCTGGCATACCACGAAGCCGTTGTATATGACGCTGGCTTCTTGGCTACATTTAAAGACGAGTCTTTAAGGCAGGAGTTCATGAGCATGCGAGAGGACGTCATGTCCATCCAGTCCATGAGAGCCACCAGTTTACATGAGGCATACTAATGGCTGGTGCAGAGCGGTTCGTAAATATAAAGCCCACAATGGGCCCTGGGACAGACTCGCTTCGGTTTAGCCTTAACCTTACCCCCCAAATGGGTGTGCTGAAAAGGCGGCCTGCCATCAGGGCTGTAGAGCTTGGGTATGGGATTACCACTAACGGGGCGACAACGGGCAGCGAGCCCTTCATGCATTACCCGACCAATGATGGTGGGCCAACGTCGGGCGGCCCGAATTTATTCTATGACGCAGATGGCCAGGTCTATGACGCCATTGATTTTGTTGGCGTTCCGTATACGGTTTCTAACGCAACAACGGGCAGCGCATCACACCCACCATCGCTATATGGCGGCTCTGTCAATGCAAAATACAACCCGTCAAACCTCATAGAGGAGGGCATTGATGTTGAGCTTATTCACGGTAAGCTCGTGTGCATGTATCTGACTCGCAAAATGATAAACGTGGCGGACTCAGATGAATCAATACTAATGGCCTGGTCTTGGCATATGCCTGGGGACCCAAGGCTAGGGTGTAATAAAGGGGACGATTTCCTAGCTGGCTCGACCGGCTTCGTGTCGTCTTACTTTTTGGGTAGCGAGTCTGCCGATGGGCATGGGTTGGTCGGCTTTAACAGAGCAGGCCTACACGCTTATACAATGGCGTCGTACTGGGACAAGCGAATACACAAAGTGTTAGACGCCTTTATGATGACGGGAAAAGGTGTTGGCCTGTCGCATATCGGGGCTGGTGTCGTCAATGCCCCTGTGGCTCAGGGCAGCCTTAGCGCGGACTCTATTGTCTTGTGGAACGGCTTGCCGTTAAAGATGATGGGTGTTCCAGAGGTTATTACAACAGACAGTTCTGGGAACATATCTCGAACAGACCCGTTCTCTTCGATCTACGCAACACACGCACCCAAGTCAGCGTTTGCTCACACAGACAGGCTGGGGCAAACGGTTTGGTATGGGTTTAGGCCTGGAGACATTTACACGCTCCAGTCTGCTTTGCCAGACGCAGATGTGACTGTAAACATTCCACCAGGCGACCTGAGTGAAGACAGGATAGACATCACAATGGGCTCGTATGACGTGTGGTATTCAGAGCCAAACAACCCAATGTCTTTACCTGCTGTTGGCATTATCCCTGTGCTTAACGGCTCAAGGGCAGCAGAGGTTGTTAGCCTCTCCGAGTTCAATCACGGAACGGTTGTGTTTACGAGAGACAGCATCCAATACATTTCTGGAATTGGGTCTGATGCAGAGTCAGCATCTCGCCGCGTAATCAGCATGGGAATGGGCGCCGACTCAAGGTGGGCGACAAAGGAAGTGGGGAACGGCGTGGCGTTCTGCAACAAGGCTGGCTTACACTTTTTAGACCCCAGGGGCTCCGTTAGAAGGCTGGTTGCTTTCGACGAGTTGTTTAATGAGGGCGTAGTTGCCGAGCGTGAGCCATACAGTGGGCAGCAGGGTGGCACCGGGGTTACGTCAGACGACGGGCTTATTTACAAGGCAGACAACAACGGTGACGTCTACCCGTGGAAGCACTACCAGGTGGACAAGACAAGGCTAGACCGGGCTGTTGGCGCAGTGTGGGGAGACCTCTACATCTTGTTTGTCAGTAGAACGATTGACGACACAGGGGACGACAACCGCCTCGCCCTTGTCTGGAACTGGAAAGAGAACGGGTTCTCTACCTGGCTTCTTCCTAAAAACATGGGCGTGCGCGGCTGGGCTTACGACGGGACACTGTCTTGCCCATACGTCATGACTCGATATGGGCTTGCCATGTTTGATCCAGACTGGACAAACGACGAGGCATGGGTCCACTCCACAGCAGAGACAGCAAGAAACACTATCGACACAGGGATACCTATTCCAGTGCTTGGCCAAACACACCGCTTCCCGGCAACGGGAGATGGGTTTGTTGTGCCACACGCAACTGTAACACACACGGCAAAGCTGGACGACGCGGCAGACGTTGGGCCAACAGAGGTTGGCAGCGCCCTTGCGATGCACATCCAGATGTGGACGCAGACGTCTGAGCTTTCTATTGCGCGACATGATCGAAACACAAACGACATCGTCAACGCAAAGAACCTGGTGCTACAGAACCTGTACAAGGGCTCGTTTAAGGGGTGGAGAAAAACACACGCCTCAGACTTTGGCGACTCCCACAACAGGCGAACACCAGGAGTGCAGACTGACGTCTCCTATCGTGTCAACGGGGCAATCGTTCGCACAAGCACGTGCCGCTCTGGTGGACATGCTTTGCGACACAGAATGCAGTTCTTCACACTGAACCACAGCGATATAGTTGGGGTCTCTGTTGGCGTGTCTGCTGTTAGCCCGAGAGGGCGCAGGGCATGAGCCAGTTCTTGAAGAGGAACATGCTTCTGCGTGAGGTTGATACACCAAACGTTGGTGTTACCCCAGAAGTGCAGCCAGGGCAGAACCTGCAAGGTATACTATGGTCTGCCTATATGCAGGGTGGTGATGTGATTCGCCTTGGCCCGTACACGTACCACATACAGAAAACGATCACGATCCCAGAGAATGTTACGCTCGTCGGTGTCCCGCGCCTAACAAAGCTTGTCTTGCGGCACACAGGCGACAGCACAGAATATGGCCCTGTCGTTATTTTAAGCACAAAAAGCAGGTTAATCGACTGCCATGTAGACATGATTCTTGCGACAGGGTTTTCGTTTTCATCTAACGGATCGTCGATTCGCGATGCGGGCGGGGGAACAACAGACACAGGAGACGCAACAAACAACAGTGTAGTTGCGCTTGTCGGTGCAAACGCAAGGCTCGAGGGGTGCTTTATTCCAGGGGAAACATCAAGCACTGGCAAAAGAAGGGCTGTTGTTGTAGAGGCAAGTAACTGCTTTGTTATCAACAATGAAATTGAGTTTCCAAATGACTCTTATGGCAACGCATGCATATATGTTGACGCTGGGGTGAACGGAACAACCGTTATGGGTAACTGGTGCGAAAGCACAACTGATGGGGATATACTTTACGCAAGTGGGACCAACCATGTAATTGGGGCCACAGGCGTGTTAAATTATGCTAAGGTAGCAACGTACTAGGAGATAAACATGGCTGATTGGCCCGTAACAGTAAACGAATACGCAGCAGGCTCTCTTTGTAACTCTTCCGAGTATAAGGCAGACTTTGAGAAGCTCCGTAATGCCGTGAACTCTCTTCATGCTCGGTACAGCACAATATCTTTTAGCGCTTCTCTGAATGACAACTTCCCCTGTACCAGTTCTGGTGGCCAGGAGTATAGGGTGCTTCATGACAACATAGACGCCAATGAGAGAAGGGTTATCGGGATAATGCAGGTCCCCTCTTGGGCTCAGGCTGTTCGGGTTAGAAAGTTTGAGGTGTATAATCTCACTAACTGGAGGGGGGTTGGTGGAACACCAACGCTTGGTTCTGGTGAGATCTTTACGGTTGGGTTGGCTTGGGCGAATTCTCTTTCTGATTTTTCTGCCGATAACGGTGGTGCCTGGAGCCCAGATGCAACAATAAAAGAGTTTGCTGGGGTCAACGGGGCCTCGTCCGGCGCGCCATGGACGGACGCCGCTCTTGCTGGCTATGACGGGGCAAACGACCCGGACGAGGTGCCAACCCAGCTTGTCGATGATGGCTTGAGCACGGTTGTTACCGCTGGAAACTATCTTGCAATTTATGCTGCTGGTGGGTTTAGCTTGACCTCGTCAGCAGCGGCAGATGTAAGCCTTAACTTTCACTGCACAGCATGGCTAGATGCCATGGTGCCGATCCCATAGGAGATTATTATGGCTGGGACTTATGACACAGGCAAGAAATCTTGGATGGACAAACCAGATCCGGGGTACGGGTTTTCTTATCCAACCCCCTCCGGGGCGGGAAACCAGCAAAAAGAAGTCCTCCCCTGGCTGCGCGGGATGATTATGAACACAGATGCCCAGAGAAAAGCTGGGCTTCAGCAGATCGCAGCACAGACCGGGGCGAACCTGAGAAAGGCGGGAGCACACGCCGCTGGACGAGGCCTTGCTGGAAGCGGGGCGGCTGGCGCAATGCGGGGCCAAGCCCTTGCGGGCAAGCAAATGGCCGAAGCGCAACTAGCAGCAAACCTTCAAAACCAGCAGATTCAGTCAGCACTTGCCTTCACACAAGCAGAGCAAAGGCAACAACAGCTTGACCTAGAAGAGTTTGGTGGTGGGGTGTCCGTCCTTACGCAGACGTGGGCTGACCTACAGAAAGCTGGCGAGGTACACGACGAAGACTGGCCTGCCTTTGCACAGATATTCCAAGGCGCTCTTAGTGAGTATGAAAAAACAGGAGATGTCTCTGTGTTCGCTAAGTACTCAGCAGCACTTGCCGCATTAGGTGGAGACGTTTAAATCCCCAGACGGAGTAAGAGTCATGGCGTTTCAAAATCTATACCCAACAGGAATGCGTCCAAAGAAAGCGACCTTCGGAGAGAAGGTTCAGGATGCTTTGCTGAATCTGGCTGGGACCACTGCTGGGGCGTACCTTAACCGCAAGTTTGTTCAGGAGCCGCTTCTTGAGCAGAAGCACAAGCAGGCCATGGAGGGCCTCGACAAGCGCTATGAGTATGAGCACGACAAGCAAGGCCTGCAACATCAGCATGAGCTAGAAAAGCAAGAAAAGCTTATGGTGTTACAGAGAGACCTGAAGGAGTTTGGCAGCGCCCTGCTTGTTGAGAGGGATGACATTAAGAGCCTGCAAGGTATTATAACGAAAATACCGGAGCTATATAAAGGGACGACCGACCTGGTCAACCAGTCGATTGCGGCTGGCAAGAAAACGTATACATATAAGGACATAGGGAAGCTGGTTGAGGAGGCAAGGAAAGATGTTCGCTTGCTCAACACGCTTCAGAAAGACGCGAAGACCGAGGCGAATAAAGGGCTTTACGCTGACAGGCTTTTGGCTGCCGAGTCCAGGCATAACCAGCTCATTTCATTAGAGGGATCTGGCAGGGGGGCAAAGTCAAAAACCATTGTAGACCCAAAGATTGTCAGCGGTGTGTTTAACTCCCTTGTCGCGTCCAGAAAGGCTGAGTTTGCGGTGAAGGTGCGGTTGTACGGAAGAGCGTATGAGGTGCTTAGGAACTCGTCTGGGTCAAGGCGCGTCCAAGACTCCCCGCCCTGGCTAGAGGTCTTTGAGACTTACATGGCTGACCCGGAAGCAAGGCATAGGGCAGAAGTTATTATTGAAAAAGAAAGAGACGGCTCTGGTCGGAAAGTGGCAGACACTGCGCTCAAAATGGGGCCAACAAGCGCGGCAATTGCCAAGAAAAAGCGTAAAGAGGCTGGGCTTGGTACCCCTCAGACAGGGGTCTCTCAGGCAGGCGTGTTTGATCTTAGCCCAGGCCAGACAAAGGATGAGGCAACCGAAAGAGCGTGGGCCGCCGAGCGCAAAATCTTTTTGAGCAGGTACGGGAAGCTGTTCCCGCGCGCAAAGGCTGGTGACGCCGAGCGGGCGTATGAGGCTATACAACTTCGCTCAAGCTCGAACAGGGGCCCCTTAGTGCAGGCGGCTGCTGCAAACCTTCGCGGCCTGGGGGGTAACAGGGCGAGAACGGAAGGGCTGCGTAAGGACCTAAGGAAAGGCAGGTCAGAAGCTCTCAAGTACGACCTCTCTGAGTCAAAGGCGCTAATTGATGCGCTTTACCCGGTTTTTGATCGCCTGGGGGTTGCAAAGGATTCACGCGAGGATGTGATAGAAGGCGTTATAGCAAGCACTCCAAACATCGATCCTAAAACAATAGAGAGGTTGCTAGAAGGAGATACCCTTAGAGATAAACTGGAGGAAAGCCTGCGAGAAAAAGCCCTTAAGGCTACCGATGACGAAAGTGTTTGGAACGACGAGAAGGCCATTAAAGAAATAGCGGACATGGCCGCGCCTATCATCAAGAAGCGGATAGAAGTCTTAAAAAGCGCAACCCCAGCCAAAGACAAGGACAGGGTAAAAGCTGGCTGGCCGGCCACCAGGGAAGGAGCCGAGGAGTTTACAAAGACACTTTTTAAGGCAGGCGGTCCAGGGCTGGTAAGGGTTTTTGCAGAGGTAAATTATTACCAGAAAAGCGGCAGGCCAAAGCACGCTGAAAACCTTTACGAGGTCTTCTTTCCAACCTATGAAAGGTGGTCCAGGGCCAAGTCTAGGGGTGCAGGAAAAGACGAGCTTATAGAGATTGTCACCATGGGAGTACAGAACCTACACAGCACCATGAAAAAACATGGTATGTCGGTGGCCCGTTAAAAAGATTAAAGGAGAGTAAGGTGGTTATTGGACCAAGGGATTTCTCGAGCATCCTGAGCGACCTTGTTCGACTTAGGGATCCTATCCCCAAAGGGCCGAGTAGGCCTGCCGGAGAGGTAGATGTTATGGGTCAAATGGCTTCTCTCCTGGCAGAGCAGCCGCCCCAACAGCAGCCAACCGACCCATACCAGGGCTATGGCATATCAGCCCGCTACCAGGACGACACCCCCCTTGAGCCCCAGCTAATAGAGCAGACCCCGCCAACAGGGGAGGCGACAGGCGAGGTGTGGGGGGAGGACGTACCAGAAACCCTGCCGGAGTTCTTGCCAGAGGAAGCGAGAGAGTCGTACAGGGCCTTTACTGGGGAGATGGGTGTGACCGAGCCTGTTCAGGCTAGGCAGATTTTTGAGGAGCTTGAGGAGGGTGTGCCACAGCGCGACGACATGGGCGTGACAAACCCCTTTGAGGCAGGAAGATTGGCTCGGCAGAGCGCAGGGCTAGCATTGGCTATTGCTTCGCAGAAAACAGCAGCGCTTACGACGCAGGAGACAAGCCTCACTAACGCACTAGAGCTAACAAAAAACATTGTTGGCACCAGAGGTGTTGACCAGCTTGTTTCAGCAGCAGAAAAAGACATTGCCGCAATCACAGAGGGTGAAAGGCGCTTCTCTGGAGACGTGTTCGTTGCTGATGTTCAGCCTTTTTTTGATGACCTTATCGAAAACAGGCCCGACCTGGTGTCAGCTATAATAAAAGCGGAGCAGGGCGGCACACCTATTCTTAGGACGCCCGAATACAAACTTGCCCTAGAGGCAGCCAAGTCTCACTGGTTTAGCTCACCAGAAGAGCAGGGCTTAAGCGAGCCAAGAAGACTGTTTCTCCTTAAAGAAGGCAGGCTGGGCGAGGACCGTGGGCGCAGGCGAGGGCTGGCGCTAAAAACATTGGCAACACCCGGCGCCCTTGCTCAGTACGCTGGATACAAAGGCCTAGCCAAAGGCTCTCTGAAAGAAGAGCTAGAGTCCACACTGCGAGATGCTGACGACAAAGAGGGCATGCTCAGGTCTTCTGTTGGCAAGGCTTTGGGGGTTAAACCTAAAGACGACAGCCACCCAGCAAACAATTCTGTCATCATGTTTAAGAAAGGGTCTGACCTTGATGTTCGCGCCGTAGAGGTCATTGTTGCATACAGCAGGAACATCCAGACCAAAGTGCAGCTTGATGAAGCTAAAAAGTCTTCAGCGCTGGGCAACAGGGTGTTTAGTACGCTTGAGCTTCTTCGTTTCCTTGACGGGAAGATGACGCCACAAAGACTTACCGTGTACATGGCGGCAGTCGAAAAAGACCCCTCGTTTTTCGGAAGCGGCCTGCCAATAAAAGAAAGAGACGCCTCCGCTGGGTGGAACAGTAAAATCATCCCCGCAATTAAAGAGACTGCTCGAGATATTTTACGAACAGAGCTTTTGGTAAAACGAGATGGTGAGTCTGCTATGCAGCATGCAGCTCGAGTGTCTGGTGTTATTGACCTTTTGGACGTTGTCCCTGAGTCTTTCAATATGATCCGAGACTCTGGGTTTAACGAAAGAGGTGTGCCTTATTTTGTAGTGTCTGACTCCTTGTACAACGACACAAGGCGGGCGCAGCCAAAGATGTCGTCAGATCCACTTGACCGGGCTATGGCTATTGGTGGGGATGTAGTTAACGCAAAGCAGATTGAGTACGTTGAGAAGCACGTTATGCCTCACGTCCCCAACATACCCCTCACAAATGCAATGGCAGAAAGCCTTAACCCGCCCAAGTACCGCGCCTTTAGCATGAGCTTTGACCCAAGCGTTTTAGAGAGGGCAAACAGGGAGGCACACGGCACAGACACGCTATTAAAGATTCTGCGGGACAAGCCACAAACCGCGCTAGGAAGCAGCAAGGTCAACGAGCAGGTCGCACAAGCGCTTCACCTCAAGCAACAGGGGGCGACATCAGCATACCTGAACTCGATAGTTTTCGCCGCAACAGAAGAGTCAATGAGGACAAAGAGCTTTACTGACGTTGCTGGCGATTGGCTTGAGGCCACTGGCTCTGTCCTGCCTGGGCTTGGAAGGATCATTGCCATAGGTGTTGACGACGTAGCCTCGCTGTCACAAGCCGCTGTAAGGCTACCTGCTGCCGGTGTTGCGTATGCCCATGGCCTCATTACCGGAGATACATCTACGGCTGAGCAAATCATAGGCGAGTCTCTTGAGCATTTGCAAGAAGGGCTAACGCTTGTGTCGGCAGTCCCACAGATTGCCGTTGGGTACGCGGAACATATGGCAGGGTATAAAGACCCCGAAACATTTCTCAGGCGCCTCCGATACCATGGGCCGGTTCTTATTTATTGGGACTTTCTAGCAGGCAAGGCTATAACCTCGCACTTTGCCAGGGCCCCAGGGCGAGTTGTTCTTATTAGAAAAAGCGCCATCGCACAGCAACCAGCAAGGGTAAAAGGGCAGGCCTACTTTGATTACGTTGTCGCGCAAAAGAAAAGCGTAAAAGACGTGCAAGCTATGCTTGATAACATCGAGCGAATCGGGCGGCCAAGCTACACAAGGAAAATGAGGAAGGACGGCAAGCTCACAGCGACAGAGCAGAAAGGCGCGGTAGAAGCGTATAAAGAGACCATCGCCAAACACAGCGATGTGATCATGCCGGAGTCGGTAAAGCCTGTTCATCAAACTGTCTTTGTGATTGATGATGTTGCCAAGCCTGTTGTGGGGCAAACACAAACACCAAGAGCGCCCCTTCGGGAAAGGTCCGGGCTAGGCAAGCCCTACGTTAAACCATCTAGGGCAGAGAGGAGGGCCCGCACTGTTGACCAGAAGGTGACAGCTTTTAAAGAGTGGGCTCCGGCAAAAGAGCTAGGGTCTTTCCTGTACCGTAGTGCGTTAGAGCACATTGTTTCTGGAAAGAAAGGGGCGGGGGTTGTGAAAAGCCTTCTCATCGACGAGGCAAGGTATGGGTCTCAGATTCAGGAGATGATTCACTCGGCAAAGGCAGAGGATGTTCGCATTGTTAACATCATGCTTGACGGGAGAAACAAGGCCTTTGCTAGAGGTCACATGGACCTGTGGGGGGTAGCGCACCCCAAGGCTGTTGTGGACGCTATCCTTGATGGCATGCGCGTACACAGGAACACCATTCTCGAGGGGCAAATACCGGTTCGGGTTGGGGGGAAAACCCTGAAGATCACAGAAGAAAGCCTACTTACGGCTATTGACGACGCGGTCAAAGCAAACCCAGAAGGGTTTCAGAACGTCATGTTTGAAATTGCAAGGTCAGGCAAGGTGCTTGACACTAGCGCGTTTGTAGTAAGGGTGCCCGTAAAGCATGTTGGCGGGAAAGCCAAGGCTCAGGGCGGCATGGTCACGCTGGATCTTGTTGACCTTGGTATATTAAGGAAGAACGGCAAGCCTAAGATGTTTGGTCGAGGGGCAAAGAAAAGGCCTGTCGCTGAAGCCGTCTTAGAGCTTTGGAGAAAAGACGAGGCCACCATATCCCAGAAAGCAGTTGAAATCGCGAGAAACAACCTGGAGCGATTGTATAAAGACGGGGCCCTGGTGCTTGACAGGATGGAAGAGACACTCACGTTTTTTCATCCAAAAACAAATGAGAAGTTTGTTATCCACAGAGACGACTTTTACAGCCAACTCGACAAATTCAGCAGAGAGCATGCATACAAGCTGATGAACCAAATCTACAGCAAGGACGGTATAGACCCTGGGTCGTTTGTTTTTACTAACAGCCAGGGGAAAAAGGCAGACCTGTTGCACACCGGGTTCGTGGAAGAGGCGGGCGCGAAAATCGTTCCAAGCCAGCCGTTGGCTGGGGCGCTATACGCAGACTCACTATCAATGCACGCGCGCCACACGGGGTGGAGCATAGAGACAATGTCTGGCCAGCTTCAGGTTCTTGGCGAGATAATGCAAGCAAACGGGGGGCCCAGGGTTGTTCTTTCAGTAGACGAGGCTGCGTGGGCCAAGTCCCCTCTGATGAGTGGAAGCAAGACGCTTCGGCAGGTTCTCACAGAAGACAGCTTTTTGTTTAGGATTCAAGAGCAGGCGGTGTTTCCGGTGCCAAGAAACCCAAACCAGTACACAAGCCCTGTCTCTCTTTTAAAGCAAGTGTACGGGAAAGAGAATGTTCGCTCCACCAAGTTTAAGGGTGACCCTCTTGTCCCAGGAACAAACGGCCAAATGCTTGCGACAAACGCTAACTGGAAAGGTGGTAACGAGTGGATTGCCATTGAGATCAACACCGGAAAGGGTTTTCGCAGCTTAACCCCTAAAGACATCGCCTCGCTTGAAAGCAAGCTAGCAAAGAACCCGATTAAAGACGGGTATTGGAAAGGCAAAGACCTTCTTGTTGACGGCGGCTTCTATGACCGGCTTGTCCCAGCGCATGTAATGCTTGACATGAGGGGCAGTGCTATTGGCAGGCTGATGTACAACGGTGGCAACTCGGCAGAGGCAGCGGCTTCGTTGAGACGGCTGTATAGTCAGGCTAAAGAGTCCGCCAAGGGAACGCTTCGAGGAGACAAGGCTTCCGGTGTTGGCAGGGACTTTTCTCCAATCAGGGATATTGCCCAGAAGGGAGATGTTGACGCCAGGATTTTGCCAGAGATTGCAAAGAACAACCCATACGCAGCGGCCATGGCAGCGTCTGAGCTTATGACACCACAGGCCAGGATGCAGTGGAACCTTTACATGAGAGATGGTGTTGTTCCGCCGTTCGCCCGGTCGAATAGTGGCATACAGGCAAGCTGGGAGCGCGCTGGGGTGTGGAACGCCCAGAAGCAGGCCCCAACTGGCCTGGGTCTTGTTAGTGCGTTGTTTGAGTTTGACCATAGCACCAGGTGGTATCAAACCTTGTTGACCAGGTCTGTCTTAGATGAGGGTTACAAATATGGCTCAAAGGTTCTTGATGTTCACAGCATTAAGGCGATGCCAAAAGGGGAGCATCTTGCCGCTTTAACCAAGACGCTTCGTTCGCACATGATTGACCACAGAAGGAGGATGGCAAGCATTATTGCCGACCACATCAACTCCGGCTTCTATCGCAGTGAAAAGGTGGCGGCGAGTGTGTTCGAGTACGCGCAAGAAGTGTGGCTTAAACTGCTAAACGAAAACACCAAGGTTCACGACCCAGGCGTTCTTGATGTTGCAAAGAGTGTTGTTAAGCGTTCTCAGAAAAAGAAACGCTCGCCAGTTGACCTGTTGGTTGACGGTCTTGAGCGGGGGAATCTTCCAGCACTAGCGGACCCTTGGGTTGTTGGTGCTATCACTTTAAAGCAGCTTCAGAACAGGCTTACCAACGTGCGCCTGGTTAGATCTGCGATAGAGTCTGGCCTTATTCGGGGTGGCAAGGTTGGCGAGAAGCTCGACCCCAACCAGTGGATTAAGCTTGACACCAAGCTTGTGCAAGAGTTTGGGACGGAAATAGAAAAAGCCATGAAGCGCGGCGTTGACGAGTCTTTGGGTGTCTTCTCTGGGCAAGACCTTTGGATCAACAAAACCTTTGCGAAAGACATCGGCCTTAAAGGGAGGGCTCACAGGATTGTTGAGGAGGCAAGGCAGGGCAAAGGAGAGATATGGTCTGCGGTGCAGGAAACTGTTGGCGCAAAGCTCCCGATGGGAATTGATTATGTCCAAAACCTGTGGCGTACCAACCTTCTTTTCCGTGGTGGGTACGGGTCAAGCGTAAGAAACCTCGTAACCAACTTGACCATGATCACGCTGATCAAACCCACAATGCTGGCCAGTGGCCAGTTCTGGTCTGACATGTTTGAGTATTGGACACATGCAAACAGGTACGACAGAAAGACAGGAAAGCTTGCGCCAGGGAAGCTCCCAGACGACGCCTCAAGACACGTTATTGAGGTAATGGGTATCGAGACCTCTGGTCAAAGGGTCCTTGTTGGTCAGCCTGTGCAGCGAGGAATGCCAGGGGAGTTTACCCACCACCTTGGCCGGGTTGAACTGGCTACAGGAAAGCTTATTGACTACCTTCAAACGACAGACGAGGGCAGGCAAATCATTCTTGAAGCCCAAGAGGCCGCCAAGAAATCAATCAAAAAAATAAACGAAGCAAAGAGAAAGAGGGGTGCTGAAAAAGACGCCGTCTTTGAGGAGCTAATACTGGACTCTGCGGAGGTGTACGAAAGCTTCTACAATAACGTTATTAAAGCTGTGATAAAAAAAGAGCCCGGGTTAATTGACTTTGCTTATGGGCTGGCAGAGAAGGGCTACAAGCCATCGAACCTGCTCCTTGACTCGCTTCACATGCTTAACCCAACATCGAAAGCTTTTTACAAGTTTCACCTTGGCATTGGCTCAGCTAGAAGCGCAAAGCTGGACATTATTACCGACGCCTTCAGATATCTGTTTACCGCAACAGATGAGTCGATTAGATACGCAGCAGCAAAACACTTCCACGGTTTAGGGTACCGAGACCAGGCCCTCGTAAGACAGGTAAACGGCATACTGCCAGACTTCCAACGCATTTCTGGGGCAATGCGCGGCGCAAGGTACATGCACCCGTTTATCTTATACAGCCTGAAGCAGACAGCGATCTTAGCCAAAGCAGGAGCGCAGCACCCAAACAGGTTCTTGGCAATCCGGCTTTTAGCTGAAGACATGCGAGCGGAGGAGTGGGCCAACGACCCTAGCAACCTTGCAGCCGCGCTTCACTACTCCCTAATGAAGCCATCGTATCTGCTTGGAATGTCTGACGGAAGACAGCTAAACCTGGAATCTCTAATGACTACAGCATCAGCAGACGCGCTTGACTTCTCTGAAGTGTGGGTTATTAGCGAGCTTGCACAGTTTATAGAAGACCTATACGTGGCGGTGGACACTGAAGAGCAGCAGGAATCTTTTCTTGGCGTTGCGGCGAGCAAGCTGGTCAGGCTCTCAACAGCGTATCACAGCTTCCTTGGCGGCAGCGCACAAGAGCCTCTTCTTCTTGATCTAGGCACGCTGTTAAGAGACGCTGCCTCAGGCGGGCTTGGGCGACCACAGGAATATGTTCACGGAAAGTTTGCCAAAAGAGCTACCGAGGAAGGGTTTGGGACAGCGGTCTCAAGGCTGTTTGGCCTGGATGTAAAACCTGGGCTTACCGATGAGGAAACGGGCGCCGTGTTCCTTAAGACAAAAATCCAGCTTAAAAACAACATGGTTAGACAGGTCTTAAAGTTCCGTGGCGTTGCCAAAAGAAAAGCCCTAAGAGACCTGCTGAGCAAAGGCTATATCTCTACAGACACGGTGTCAGACATTAACACAATGGCACCAAGCGACCCGTTTGGGCGGGCTGTTTGGGAGGTGTTCAAGCTCGACGACCCTGGTATGAGAAGACGATTTAGGGAGGCGCATGCGTCAGGCATGCTTGATTCTTTGCTGGATACAGCTAAAGATGAGGCAGGGAAAGAGCTTGGGTTCCAACAAGAAAACCAGGGCTTAGACTTAAGACCCACGAGTTCAGACCAAATATACAACGAGGAATAAATGAGCAAGGTATTGAAGACAGTTGGCGCAGCCCAACTCAACAGAATGTTTATTGATTACTACGGCAGAACAAAGAGCCAGAAGCGAGCGTTCGTGCATTTAGCCCACGAGCTTGACCGTATCAACAAGGTAGAACACAGTCTCGAAGAGAAGCTTAGTGTTCTTGCTGAGCAGCAGTCTGAGCTTCTCGATATTGTGAAGCAACTCACTGCCAAAATTTCTACACTAGAAAACAACACTGGTGCTGTGGTACAACCTAAGCGCAAGCCAGGACGACCAAAGAAGGAGACGTGAAATGGCACACAGAATAGGTAAGATCCAGAAGACCCGAGTCTCTGCGACAGAGATTGATATCGATAATGGAGAAACAGATATCTTCTATGGCACAACCAGTGTCCTTGGATATGACGGTCAAGGGCTCCACCATACGGTATACATCCACGATTGTCCTGGCACTGTAACCCTTGAGGTAAGCACTAACGCAACAAACTGGACGCGATCAGGATCAACAACCAGTGCAGGGATCTTAACCACAGGGAACCTCAATGAGCCTGCCCCCAAATACACACGGGTAGCGGCTTCAGGTGGTAGTGATAACAATAAGTACACAGTTCTCTCTTTCTCTTCTCTCATTCCATCACCATAGGAGGTATTGGAAATGGCATACTCCAGTTGGGTATCTGATTTAAAAACACGCTCTTCAGTGGGCTTTCTCGGTAAGGTTGTGAACCTGTTGGTTCAAGCAAAGGATCGTATTGATGAGAATCACACGAACATTGCAACAACATCTTCAGTGGTCTACTCGTCAGAGATGATTACTAGCGCTGGGGCCATAAGCACAACAATTCCATTTACTGCTGTAAGCACAGGGTCTGGAGGTTTTACGTGCACGTTAGCTGACGGTACTACCCTTGGCCAATGGAAGGCAATCATGCTTGTTGTTGATGGTGGTGACCTGCTTATTAACACAGGGACTTCCGACGCCTTCTTGGTTACTGGTCTTGCAAAAGACATCGCAACGTTTGATACGGCAGGAGAAAGGATTGACCTTTTTTGGACATCAACACCAGGTGGAAACAAATGGGTTGTGGCAGCCAACAACGGCGTTGTCTTCAGCGATGAGTAGGTGAAGTATGACGTCTAAAAAAACAACTAAGAAAACAAAGACAACCCCAAAGAAAAAGTCAGAGCCTGAACTCTCTTGGTATTTTCAAAAGCAGTGGATCCAAAACCTCCACGCTCGCGTTACTGCACTAGAGAAGAAACTCAAGAGCAAGTAATGCCAAGCCTTAGTACCGTGCATAAGGCACTGGCTGATGGTTTCAGGTTGGCGGTGAGCGAATACCGTGCCGCTCACCCCAACCGAACCATCGCAGTGGTAGGGACATCTAGGT
>Ga0208919_1000470_pt1 | contig 27161 bp, 36 predicted proteins | sample 4_EtaG_FD_184076 | JGI IMG/M metagenome (GOLD analysis project Ga0208919, IMG submission 184076) | Marine viral communities from the Subarctic Pacific Ocean - 4_ETSP_OMZ_AT15127 metaG (SPAdes) (version 3) | ecosystem: Environmental > Aquatic > Marine > Oceanic | place: Pacific Ocean | collected...
TTTAAATTTGCAGAATTTACACCTTTCGCGAAAGAAACAACCGCAGTAGACATATTAAAGGCGAATAACATAAATCCTTTAAGCGCAACTGAAGCGCAACTGAAAATCGCTACAAAGTTAGCCAAAAACGCCAGCCCAGGTATGCTTAAACAGTACGGACCCCTTGCCGCTACTGCGGGGCTGGCGGCTTATGGCCTTGGTGCTTTCGACACGCCGCCGCCGCCTGACGATCCAAATGAGTCCATGCTTCCTGGTTATGGTAAACCCGTTGGATCTGAGCTTTATGCCAAGGACCCTGGCAGATACAAGATTGCTCAATTGTACAGCGAAGAGGCCGCGAAGAGGCTTGGTCTTAACTACAACTATAATCCCAACCAGACTCAACTTGTTCCCGTCGCGCAGGCTGCGAAGGGCGGCATTATGTCGTTCCCACGGCGCGAGGCCTTAGTCCGGGGTCCGGGAACCGAGCGTTCTGATGACATACCTGCGATGCTTTCTGACGGTGAGTTTGTTATGACATCAAAGGCCGTGCGTGGAGCTTCGCCTAATCCAACCGGCAACAAAGAAAGAGACCGTCAGAACGGTGCCAAGAACATGTACGCCATGATGCGTAACTTTGAAATGAGGGCCTAATCGTGGTTGAAACAAGTATCCAGGAACAGATTGTACGCGAAGCCCCTGAAATTGAGGCAATGAAGCTAGGTCTTTTAGAATCTGCAAAAGACCTCTCAGACATCCCAGTAAACCTCCCCGCCTATGAAGTCGCGGGTTTGTCAGACCTTCAAGGTCAGATATACGGAACAGAAGGAACTCCAGGACTCGCTGCCGGTCTTACTTCTGCGAGTGGTATCGGAGGTTATAAGGACTACTTGACTTCCGGTACGGACGCTTTGTCAGCGGGTCTTGGGACGGTGGGTCAGGCTCTTGGTGACGATGGCGCATTAGCCGCTGCGACGGCGGCGGCACAGGGCTCCGCTCAAATGTTCCGGCCCGACGACCTTTCTGCATACATGAACCCGTATCAGAAGGAAGTCATCGACCAAACGATGAAGGAACTGCAACGGCAAGAGGCGATTAAGTATAACCAACTCGCCGCAGGTGCCGGTTCTTCCTTTGGTGGTAGCCGGTTTGGCGTGGAGAGATCAGAGTTGGGCCGTGGGTTTGCAGATGTTAGAGCAAAATCGTTGGCCGATCTGTATTCGCAGAACTACCAGCAAGCCCTACAAACGGCCTCTACGTCCTTTGAGAACCAGCAGCGGCGACAGCAGGCGCAATCAGAATTGATGCGCGGCATTGGCGGGTTGTACGGGGACCTTGGTCGAGTGCAGGCTGGCATTGGTGGACAACAGCTTGGCGCTTCAGAGTTTGCGCAGACGGCAGGACTTAAAGATATTGCGACGTTGCAGAACTTGGGTGCAGAGCAGCGCAACATATCGCAACAGCAACTTGATGCTACTCGTCAGAACACGTACCAAGATCTGTTTGAACCCTATCAGAGACTAGGCTTCTTGTCTGATATATACAAAGGCGCTCCGTCATCTTCGATGACCCTTGGTACGGTGATATCGCCTAGTGCTCCGACACCCTCACTCTTTCAGCAAGCAGCGGGCGCAGGGGTAGGACTTCTTGGCGCAGGGGCTGCGGCGAAACAACTTGGTGGCCTGTTTTAATTAAGGAATTAGTTATGAGAGATGTACTCAACCGGCGCATGTTTAGGATGGCAAATGGGGGCATGATGCCTCCTGAAATGATGGCGGCTCCCGCACCAATGCCCATGGACCAGGGTATGAACCCCGGCATGGATCCTAATATGGCAATGGCCCAGATGGCAGAAATGCTACCGGCAGAAGTTATACAGGCCGCAAATCAAGACATGACGCAAGCCACTCAAGAGGTTGCGGCGGAGGAGATGTCGAAAGCTGCCGACGCGGCCACTCAAGAAAGCATGATGGAGCTTGATTCGGCGGGCGATTTTCGTGAGATCATGAACGCGGTTTGGGATGACCAAGCCGATGTCTCGGAGTACCGTGGGCGGTTGGCCGCTGTAGTTGGTCAATTCGACGCAGACCAGACACCCGACTCGGTTCTAACCCTTGTGCAGCCTACGTTACAGCTTGCAGAACTCGACAAGGGCATTGGCGCTCTGATGCAGGAAGAGTTGGCAGAAGTCGGTGAGGTGGATGGTGGTATCACAAATCTTGCTGCGAAGGGTGCGATAGCCGATAATTTATCATCCGGCACGGAAGCCGTAGTCAATGCCGTCAACAAGATGTCTTCTGGCGGTGGCGACGAAATGCAAATGATGGCCGATATGGCCGAGATGCCCGGACCAATGCCCATGGGCCAAGAACCTGTTTAGGAGCGTTTTATGGCTGAACCAAAAGGTCTGGCAGGTCTTACTCAATGGAGACAGGCGGTAGCCGATGCAAACTTTGGTGCTCGTCCAGATATATCGGATGTCACACAAGGAGCAGCGGATCTTCGCGCTTATTTAGGCCCAACGGATTACAGCAAGCAACTTCAGCAGGCCCAAGATGCCGCTAAATTACAAGCTGCCCTCTCGCTGGCGGCGCGGGGGTTTGCGTCGATGGGTGCAACTCCAAAAAAGGGTGAATCTCCTTTTGCAACGATAGGGCGGGAACTTCTGGCTCCTGTCGGTGCAGACCTAATTCCTGTGTCCACGGACTTAATGAAGAGAAAAGCTGCAATAGATGCAGCCAAGCAAGCCGAAGACCGTCAGGTCAAGTTAGCCGCGTACACGCAAGCAGCGGCGCGTAAAAAGGATCAGGACACTGTTGCGCTGGAGCTTTGGAAAACTTTGGGCAAAAACACCGATAAGCTTCTTGCGGGACATTTTGTTCTTTATAAAACAGATGACGAAGGAAAACCTACAACTCCCGTTCTAGGTCCAGACGGTTCTGTAACGCAGGGACGACAACGGGGAAAGACCTCTGTCTTTACTAATCTGCGGACCCAAGAGTATTTTTCTCCTGGCAAAAAGCAGGTGATGATAAAATCCACTGACCATTTTAAGGGCGTTGGCGGTAGTAAAGGCAAGGCTGCAAACGTAGGTTATTTGCAAAATAAGAATACCAACGAAGTAATACACATGACGAGACAGGGTCCAGGACAACCTGGGTTTAACTCTATAACTGGAAAACCTATTAACAACCCAGGGGATTGGACGTATCTTGGATCTACCCCTCCTAAAGATTCGGACTCAAATATCACCAATAACTTTGTTCTGGTGGACAAGGCTGGAGAGGGCGTTAGAGATAGCCAGGGAAGACTTATCCAGCTTCGGCAACAAGGCCAGAACTGGATAAAGTTAGGAGGAGCGGGCAGCGGAACCGCATTTAATATTCCCCAAGATAACGAAGCCATGCCTGTCAGCAATTATTTTGCAAAACCCGCTGCGCCTAAAGACCCGAAAGGTATGGATGATCCTAAGTTTAAAGGGTACTTCAAAGGTTTTATGAATCAATTTAACAGGATTCAAAAAACACAGGGTCTTGGAAACATAGCTTTAAAATTTGACGCTGCCAAAGGTAATCTGGAATTAGATCCGGCGAAAGACACGTTCCCTATTAGTCGGGTAGACGGCCAAGCTCTCTCTGAAGAGGACAAGACAAAGATACGGGACAAATTTAGGAGCGTACTTTACAACGTAATTGGACCTGCTTACGCGGTTGGAGATCCCGTAACAAAAGACATGAATCTCTTAGTTGCTCGGCAACTTTTAGAAGATGATTATGATGACTTTGGGTTAGCTCCAAGAGCCGCAGGTGCTCCCGTCCCACGGGGAGCTATAGTATCTCCAACCCAAATTAAGCAGGCGTATTCCAGAGCCACCTTTGCACCTAGAAGCGCCGCAAAACCGGTTTTTGATGAGCTTCCTCTACCTGTCGGTGAAAATTTAACAAGTGGAACTGGACGGCTTGTTATATTGAATGAAGCGTCTCCCCAGTTGTTTGACTCAATCACCACGTCACCTTCTCTTTTAGGACCTAATAACAGGCCTCTTACACCCGATGGATACCGCTCAAAGTTAGAGCAAGACGTAGATCCCGAGATGGTTCAGAGTCGAGTAATAGCAGAGGCTCTAGCCAAGATGCCGTCCCTTGTAAAAGATTTAAACATCACAAAAACCCCAGACAAAACTTCTCAAATGTCTGCTATAGCGGGTGCTATAGCAAAAAAAGAAGAGGAGAATACAGAACGTTTTCAAAAGAAAGAAAACGTCGATAAAAGAAAGAATTTAACTAAAGTCATGGGTGTGATTGCCATGCTAGACCAGATAGACGCCGACGCAACGTCATCTGGAGTTCAAGGTTTTGTGACGGGTCCTCTGGAAAGATTCTCCACAAGCGTTACGGGTTCTACCCCAGGAAACTGGTTTAGAGATGGCGCAGGTAGAGAAGCCGCTAACAGATTAATTGCTATGCAGCCCTTGCTACAGCAATTTGTTGCAAGGGAGTTCTTGAAAAGTGTTGGAGAACAACGAATTTCTACGCCAGATTTAAAAGGCGCACAGAAAGTTCTTCCTGACTTAGGAAACGCGGAAAAGTTTGAAGCAGGAAAATTGCGGGCTCTTAGAAAACACTTGGTAGGGACTGCTAGGGCTCTGTTGCAGGATGTAGGAGACTTCGATCCTGGTAACGAAACTCTTGGACGTGCCGTCCAGTTAGGTTTTGATGTAGGCAGTGTTAAACCGAAAAATAACTTCTACTCTCCCTATATCCAGGGACAGAAGTACGCCGTTACAAAACAAGACGTTCCGGCACATTCTCTGGAATATTTGGAACAGTTGCGGGATAACGGAATACTTCAACGAACATTGACGGGAAATCCGGCTTTTGGAGGTCAGTACAAACTGATTAAAACTGATAGTAACGGGCAACCTATATTTAATCCCGGTGGAGCGTTTCAAACTCTTAACATTCCAACATCAGATATTAATAATCCTGCTTATGCGGCTATGAAGAATTTTAACGTAGATTATCTCAAGTTACGTCATAAGATAGCGAGGTAACGTTGTGACCCCTGTATCTCATCCTCAATACAGTGATGTTGTTATTGATGCGGATTCCGGAACTCCGGATGCGGATTACCCCAACATGTTTTCTTATGAGGCAACCGTTGACGGAAAACCTGTCACGCTACCTGCGGTTGCCGTAGACCGATCAGGCATTTTGAATGTATCAGATACGGATTCAAATGCATACCGACAGCTTGGATCTACGCTTTATAACCTTAGAGGGTCGGCAGGAGGTCCCCCTGAAGTAGATGTCTTCAGTAAAGAAATGCTTGGAGAGACCCTTATACCAGCGATTTCTAAAGGTTCCACCGCAGGCCTCTTTGGAGCCCCTGTAGATCTAGTAAACATGGTATTCGAGGTTGCCGATGCCGGGGTCAACGCGGCACGAACTGGAGGGTTCGATACTCCTATTAGGGGTAACCGTTACCTGTCGTCTGAAGAACCTATCGGTGGTAGTAAGTTTCTTACGCGACAGCTTCAAGCTGGAGCGGACATTGTAAACCCCGCTCTTGTTGCTGCTGGAGAAACTATAGGCGCAGGTGATTTGGTAAGGGACTACTTTCAATTCGACTTTACGCCAGACGAAAGGACCAAGGCTCAAAAATACGTTTCTCTAATTGGACAAATAGCAGGTGCCGCGCCCCTTGAAGGCAAGGCTATTGCAGAATTTGTAGGTCTCTTGGCAAGAACAAGAGGGAATGCAACTACAGAAAAGGTGTACGAAGTACTTTCCGAACTATGGAACACAAGCCCAAAGAAAGCGGCGGCTTTAGAGACAACCATGGGAATTGGCTTTGGAACCGGAATGGTGGGTTCCTTAGAGGCGTTAGAACAAACGTGGCCCGGTGCTCCCGCATGGGCTAAAAGCTTAATTGCCGCAGGCGGCGGTTTTGTTACGCCCGTCGCTGGAATGACGGCGGCTAATACAGTTTGGGACGTAGCTTCTAATATTCCTGTTGTAAGTATGGCTCCTAAGTTCCTTTCCGGCGCTCTGGAAGGAATCACACCTAAAGGTGCAGACAAGGCTGCGGCCCGTGCCATACAAAGGTGGGGCGGTGATTATAGAGACAGAGCAGGCGTTTTAGATGTTCTCGGGCATTTAAAATTAGCGTTATCGGAAGGGCGAGGTATGGATAGAGAATCCAGAATTGCTTACACTCTTCCTCAATTGGCCCGTTCAGAAGCACGAATCTTACGAGCACAACTAGATGAAGCTTTAGCAAGTAAATCGCCTCCTCCCGCAGAACGAATAGCTGCGGCAGAAACTCGTATCGAAGAACTCCGAAGATTTGGAGACTTCCAAGAAGGGCAACTTGCTACTATTTATGGGAATTCCGGTTTAGGCTCTGAAGCGTATGCCCGTTATTCAGATCGAACGATGGACAATAGAGACATGCTCTTCCGCAGCATAGACGAAGCTATTTTTAAATTTGAAAAGTTAGTTGGAGGATCCTCTTCTGAAGGCGTGGATTCGGCCCTTGTAACCAGAGATTATGAGCTAGGAGAAGGAACCGGAACATACAAATATATGGAGAACAGGCTTCGTGCCATACAAGAAGGACGGGCCGGAGCCGTTACGGAAGAAACTCTTTCGTCAATTAAAGACGTTTACAGCGGTTTAAATCAAAATTTGGATGCGCTGCAAAACAGAGTTCTTGAAATGACTCTCGAAAAGGTAGCCAAGATTCGTGAAGCGATGGCTCCGGATCTGCCTCCTGCGGAAAGAGCTAACTTTAATGAAATGATTCGGCGTGAGATAGACGCCTCTTACATGCACATGGACGCTCTTGAGGATGTTCTTTGGAACAGCATTCAAGGATTTAACACACCAAAATCTAGTGTACACACCACGCCAGATGGTCAAGATTTGGGACCTCAAGTTCTTGTTGATGGGGTTCCTATAGGCGAACACTTTGCCTCAAAGGTTGCCGCTTTAGATGCGGGCGATGCTGAAAACCAAAGCAAATGGCTCTGGAAACTTGCAGGCCGCGCCGCGTTGCTAGAGCAGGCGGCAAAGAGCCCAGATGGCGAGAAGATTGCGCGGCAAGAAAATCGGGTAGCCGATTTGCGTAGGCGGCTTGACACTCAGGACGCAATCGTAGCGCGGGAGAAAGAGAAACTAGATGAGGTAGCAAATCAAGGAAACCAAAAAGAATTAGATCGAATAGACGCCGAGATGGAGCGTTTTTATAACGAAAGAGGTCTCCTTTATAGAGAAAGAAGCGACGCATCAAAAGATTTTGACACTCGGCAAGATTTGGCGGATAGAGGGTTAGAGGATCCGTTCCTACCACATGTAGGGAGAGAACGCTCCTCCCTTGATTCTGATCTTGCTTATATCGACAGAAAACTAGGTGAGTTAAATAGAGAAAGGGCTCAATTGGTGGCTACGGCGGAGAGAGCCCGCCTTCAAGGTATTCGCCCAGAGAACTTATCTGAAAAAGATGCCAAGGCATATAACAAGCAAGACGACATTTACCTTCGTGAGTTGGACAAGCTAAACGACGCTAGGAACCGTCTTGCCCGAGAACAGGGTGACCTAGATATTACGATGGGTGCCAAGGTCACCAGCGAAGGTGCAGAGGTCAACCTTGTTGATGAAATAGCCGACACAAGTGCGCTGGGTGTAAAAACGGCAGACGGCGTTACTGTTGGTCGGAAACCTCAAGAAATTCAAAACGTTATTTCTCATTTAAAACGAGAAATGGCTTTTGAACAAGGAAAAGGGTCTTCCGGAAACGCTTCTAAAGTGCGAGCTATTTCTGGAATGATCAGTGATCTCCAACGGGCTATAGCGGACCCCGAAAATTTCTCTTTAAACACAGATCTTCTAGACGCAGCCAGAAAGATGACGGCGCTCAAAAAGGATGTTTTTGAGAAAGGAAGTATGGGAGCGGCAAGAGGCTTCGACAGATCTGGAAGACCTAGAGTTGATTTTGAACAAACTGTTGACGCGATGATTCCGCCTGCAACAGCCCGAAAGACAGGTTTGCAAGAAACTCGTCTTCGTGAACTTGAAAATGCCTTAACCCCTGTAGTAACGGGAGAAAACACTCCGTTTAGTGTTACGGTTGCAGATGATGGATCAGAAGTTATCCGATTTGATCCAGAATTCTCTATTACAAAATATTCTGAGCAACCGCCTCCCCCGTTTGAATCTATCCGGCCTACTGGTGGAAGGTCTCTTGGATTTCGGGTAGTGGACGGCACAGAACCCACTCCTGCAAATATAGCTATCGTGCAAGAAACATTATGGAGTCGGTTTCAAAAGTTAAACGAAAACGGATTTAACGAAAGAAGTTCCCAGAAATTTATTGACGATAACAAGGCCGCAATTGATTGGCTTAACAAGTCGTCTGGAGACCGCGCAACAGGATTTGAAGATCTAGTTTCCGCAGAAAAACTGATTAACCGTCTAAACAACGTAGCTGCGGATGAGTTAGATCTCGTTGTTGCGGATATGCGAAAAAACAATCTTTTTAACGAAGGTTTTACGGAAGCGGCTTTTAAATCTTCTGTCCAAGAGATTAAAGCGCAGAACAGCGCAAAATTAACTGCGGCTCATTTTTTAAATGAGCCTGATCCGGCTGTAATGGGAAGACAATTTTTAGACTCTTATCTATCGCCTTCTAACAAGAACCCAAAACAATTTTTAGAGTCCTTTTTACAAATTCTCCGTAAAGGCCAAAACGAAGATGGAACTAATTCTGCTTTAGATGGATTTAGACTTGCTGTTGCCGAAGCTGTTACTAAAAGATCTCTTTCATCCTCTGCCGACAACACGGCAATGGGTAAAGAAGCTCAAAAGCTTTCTGCTTCTTTAGGAGGCCAAAAAGTTACCCTTTGGGATCCGGACAAAATTAATAACATGCTTGATAACCCTGTTATGGCACGGTTGTTAAACGATCTTTATGGGGAACACGCTCCCGCCGTTCTTAGAAAATTTGCAGAAGGCGCGGAACAACAAACCTTTGTTGGACCTTCTGCTCAAACTGGGGTGCGCCCACAGGACGCCATGTCTACGGAGCTTATTGGTAATATAGGACGCATGGTGGGAACCGGAATTGCAAATGCTACGGGCGTGATGAGCCAGCTAATCGCCGCTGGTGTAGGTCGTAGAACTGCCGTAGGTCTATTAGGAAACCTGAGAGGAAAAGCCGTCCAAAGATTGATTCTTGATTTTTTGATGGATCCTCAACTGGGTATGGCTGCAATAGAAAAGTATCCGATTGCATCACCCACTATTAAAGAAGGACCGCTTAAACGCCTGCTATTATGGGGTAGATCCAACTTTATAGACAAAAACCTACAACGCATTCGTAATGTTCCGGTTCAAACTCCTGGAGCCCTGTACGAACTTGGGGATCCTATGACTACAGAGGCGTTACAACCTCCCGTAATAGGTCCCATTACAGAGGTTGCTCCCGAGCCAGCCCTCGCCCCGCGCCAGTTCGCTGAATTACCTATGCGGGCTCCTTCCCCCGCGTCTGCTTTGAATAATGTTAATATCGCCGCGCCAATATCTCCGCCGCAACAACCCGCCGCCGCGTCGCAAGCGTCGCCTCAAACCTTGGCTAGACTTGAACAGGTGGGACTACCGCTCTTCGCGAATAAAGGCGGCATAATGTCGGTGCGTCCCAAGCCGAGGCAGATGGTTGGATGAACCTATCTGACCACTTCTCTTTGAGTGAGCTAACGAAATCCAGTACGGCGGAGCGCCGGGGCATTGCCAATGACCCGTCCGAGGCTGAGATAGAAAACCTCATCCTTGTCTGCGACAACATTCTGGAACCCGTCCGTAACCATTACGGCATACCGTTCATACCCAACAGCGGGTTCCGATGTCTGGAGCTAAACCGCGCCATTGGATCTTCGGACAAGTCTCAGCATACCATGGGCAAGGCCGTAGACTTTGAAGTGCCTGGGATCTCTAACAAAGACGTAGCGTTGTGGGTTCGAGAGAACTGCGACTACGACCAGCTTATTTTGGAGTTCTACAAAGAGGGTCAACCCTCCAGTGGCTGGGTGCATTGCAGCTACGATATAGATAAGGAATTAAGACGGACGGCTCGCGTCTTCGACGGCAGTAGCTGGACCGATCTAGTCTAAATCTGATCAACAATCCGGATCTTTTCCAATCCACGATGAGGACGGTTGGGGTAGGGTAAACTTTTCTATATCGTAACCCTCTTTTTTTAAGCATAAGGCTATTTCATGCAGGCTTTTTTTGCCAAAATTGGGTATTCCTAAAAGAGACCGGGCGTTCTGAGATTGATAGAACTCTTCGATTGGCAGATGAAAAAAGTTTTCGTTTGCCAAGCATCTTCCGGTTCGGAACCGAAAAGGACCCAAATCTGACACGGTCACTTTTTCCTTTGGGATACTGGACAAATAATTCTGTAAACGCTCCTCTCGTGCCAAAATTACTTTTGTCCAGTGTAAGGATAAACCATATTTCTTGGAAAGATTTAAGGCGCTTAATCCTTCCCTGTATTCTTGCAGAATCCTCGCGTTGCGTTTCCAAATCCCAAGCTGCTTGTCTTTTTGCTTTTGCGACTTGAAATGATCTTTTTCATTCGGGAACCGGTGGTCCCACACGTAGTTGTCAAACATCTTATAGCTCCTCTCGATGTATATCATTTTAACCAGTTCCGAGCGTCTTCGCCCATTATCTGATCCGCAATTTTAATCTTACCCCGCAGGGCGTTGACGATCTTCTCGTCAATCGTGCTTGGGGAGATCATGTCTATATATGTGACTTTGTTGGTCTGGCCTATCCGGTGTGCGCGGTCCTCTGACTGAAGCCGAAGCTCCAGATCATAGCTATTGGAATAATATACGACGGTGTTTGCTGCGGTAAGCGTCAGGCCAAAACCTCCTGTGCGAGGATGCCCCACGATGAAACGTAACTCTGATTGTCGATCCTGGAAGGATTCCACGATCTGTTGACGCTCAGAATCAGGGGTTTCACCGTGGAGCGATGAGACCGATGGTACGCTAAATCGGTCTCGCAGGGCCTCAGTAATCGAGCGAATGTCCCGGGTCCATGTCGCCCATATGATCGCCTTACCCTGTATCTCATCACAAAGATCCAACAGGCTATCCAAACGATTGGACTTTACCTGATGAATCGTACCGTCGTCGTCTGTCAGATGGCCGCAGCATATCTGTTGCAACCTCATAATCTGTGTCAAAACGTTTTGCGTCGTGGACAACTCACCACTGTCCAGTTGTGCTAATGCCAAATGCTTCATCTGGTTGTATGCCGAGGTCTGTTCTTTTGTAAGCTCGACCTCGCGTTTCATGTAGACCTTGTCGGGTAGGTCCAGGCAGTCTTCCTTACGAACGCGGTATGAGTGCTCTTGCAGTTTCTCGGTCAACTCCTCCAGCTTTCGGAAGCCGACAATCTGGTTGAACGAATGAGCGCCCATGGTCCGTCGCTTCACAACGGCGTAACGGCCCTGGAATGCAAAGTAACTTTTAAAGCCAAGGATCCTGGGGTCCAGGAATTCCATCTGGCTGTACAGGTCCATGGGACTGCGCGTAACAGGAGAGCCGGTAAGAATCCTACGCATGACGCACTTCTGTCCTATGCGGCACAGGGTTTTGGTCCGTTGGGCTTTTCTGTTTTTGATAGTTGTAGATTCGTCAACCGTCATAAACACTTTGAACCGCTCTGCAAAGAACTCGGCAATCTCGAATCCCTTTTTTGTACTGAAGGCCTCGACGTTCATAAGCAAAAACTTGAGGGTAGCGGGATCTCGCTGCGACAGATCGTTAAGTTCTTTCTTCTTGGCCTTTGTCAGGTTAGGCTTCCAGATGACTACTTCTCTTTGTATGCGCTCCGGAAGATGCGTTTCAATCTCTCTGGCAAGGTTGGCTACCACGGCCTTGGGTGCCACCATAAGTGCAAAGTCTATACGACCTTCTTCAAAGTTGTACGCCGTTGTATCCAAATCTACCTTTGACTTTCCCGTCCCCATGTCCATAAGCAGCGCATAATTCGTCTTCTCGGCGCTCGCGTCGAAGGCTTCCTTCTGGTGCGCGTAGGGTTGGGTCTTAAATTTAAATTCGGGCATACCAAGATTTCTCTTGCAATGTCTAATAAATACCCATATAAACAAAATCGCTGGTTTAGTCAACCATCGAATAACGAACAAATAAGGAGTTATTATGAGCGACTTAATTTCCGAAATGGCCTCTGACGGGGTCGATCAATCCGACAACATTGACAAGCTCAACGACGGCCAACTCGACGGCGTGTCCGGGCTTGCCAATCGCGCAGCAGAGCTTGAGCAGTTGTTGGCAAAGCAAGAGCAGGCGATGAAAGATACGAAGGCCGCTCTGCACAAAATCACCGACGAGCAGTTGCCGGAAGCACTGGAAGAAATGGGCTTGCAGAAGTTCACTCTGACGGATGGCTCCGAAATATCTATAAAGCCGATCTACTCCGCGTCCATTCCCAAGGACCGGCGCGATGAGGCGTTTGAGTGGCTGCGCGACCATGAGTTTGGTGACTTGGTAAAGAACAACGTCACTGTGACGTTTGGGCGCGGGGAAGATTCTGCGGCCAAGGAATTTATGAACCTGTGTGGTTCACAAGGATACGCTCCGGACCAACTCCAGAAGGTTGAACCAATGACCTTGAAGGCGTGGTTGCGGGAGCGTGTAGAAGCGGGTGACGCCGTCCCGCTGGATTTATTCGGCGCATTCATCTCACAAAGAGCAACTATCAAGAGGAGTAAATAACATGGCAAGAGCCGTCGCAAAGAAACCCTCTGCACAACTTGCAGAGGTACATGACCTGTTCCTGGCGGATGCAGGTTCTGGCGTAGATGATCTGGGTTCAGAAGATCTCGCCATTCCGTTCGTCAAAATCTTACAGAAGATGTCTGACGAACTTGACGACCTCGACAACGCCAAGGCCGGGGACATCATCAACAGTGTAACGAAAGAGGTGACCAAAGGTAAGAACGGCATTCGTGTCATTCCCTGCGCTTACCGTCTGGAGTGGATTGAATGGGAGCCTCGCGGTACAGGAACCGGAGCACCTCATGCCATCTATAACACTGGTGATCAGATCCCAGCTACGGAGCGTAGCGACGACAACAAAGACATGGTTGTCGATGGTGGGGGCCGTTACCTTGAGCGCACCGCTCAACATTACGTTCTTGTCGTTGATGAGGACGGAATGACCCAGCAAGCGTTGCTGCCCATGAAGGCAACGCAATTTAAGAAGTCCAAGCAATGGAACTCTGCTATTAAGTCTATCAAAATGAAAGACAGTAATGGACACCTGTTTACGCCACCCCGTTTTAGTCATATTTGGAAGATGACGACGGTTTCTGAGGAGAACAAGAACGGGTCCTGGCACGGTTGGCAGATTGAGAAAGACGAGGTCATCTCAGACCCTGATGTTTACGCGGAAGCGAAGCATCTCGCTCAATCCATCCAAACGGGTGAGGTTAAGGTTCAACATGTGCGTGAAGATGAGGGCTCTACCTCATCTGACGAAGACACGCCGTTCTAACTTAGGGATTGGGGGAGGCTTGTCCTCCCCCACCTTTCCATGACAAAGAACGTAGATAGATTTGCACGGCTGTTCCGTGGCTTGAACAAGGCGTATGGCGCGGTGAACTTGACCACCAAGGACGCCAACGGCAAGCAAAAGGGCAATTACAAGATTGTCCGCGAACCACGGACCAAGGACACGTTTAAATCCCACCTGAAGGGTGAGGTCAGCATAGGCGTTGTTCCCATTAACGAAGACAACGTTTGCATCTGGGGGGCCATCGACATTGACCAATATCCCCTGGATCACGCTCAAATAATCAGAAACATTCTGAAACAGAAGCTCCCTCTGGTGGTTTGCCGCAGCAAATCCGGTGGAGCGCACCTGTTTTTATTTTTTAAAGACTTTATCGACGCGGAGAAGGTTCAACTCAAGCTCAAAGAGTTGTCAAGCGAACTAGGCTACGCTGCCAACACGGAGGTGTTTCCAAAGCAGATAAAGCTCTTGGCTGATCGTGGCGATACCGGAAACTTTCTGAACCTACCGTATTTTAAAGAAGATGGAGGTCTGCGCTATGCCTTTAAGGAGGACGGTAGCGCGGCCACGTTAGATGAGTTCCTGGACATGGCCGAAACGGCGGCGATTGATGAGGATCAACTCGACGCGCTGTTGAAGAAGGAAGAGGCTGTTGTTGATGAGGAGATCAAGGACGGCCCGCCTTGCCTACAGGCTTTGATCCGTCAAGGGTTTCCAGAAGGTACGCGCAACAACGGTCTGTTCAACATTGGCGTATATCTCCGTAAGTCCAGTCCCGACGACTGGGAGAAGAAGATTCTGGAATACAATCAGAAGGTACTTGATCCGCCGCTTGATCTTAAAGAGGTCAACATCGTAGCCGATCAGGTGAAGAAGAAGGACTACCAGTACAAGTGCGCGGACCAGCCCATCTGCAATTTCTGCAACAAGGACCTTTGTCGGACACGGCGTCACGGCGTAGGTGGGGGGACGAACACCCCGACAGTTGCAAACCTTCGTAAGTATGATAGCGAACCGCCACTTTGGTTCCTGGATGTCAACGGATCTCCTGTTGAGCTAGACACAGAGGCTCTACAGAAACAGCCGCGATTTCAAATACTTTGCATGGAGCAGATAAACTTCATGCCGCGCACCATGGCTAAACAAGCCTGGGAGGCTGGCATCAACAACCTTCTTAGTCAGATGATTGAGACCGAGGGTGCGGTCATATCAACGCCAGAGGATACCAGTCTGCGCGGCCAGTTCTACGACCTTCTTGAGGAGTTTTCGACGCACATGCAAACGGCGGTGGACAAAGAAGAGATATTGCTCCGCCGCCCATGGACCGATCCCGAGGACAACCGCACCTACTTTCGGCTCAAGGATTTTGAGTCGTTCCTCAAGCGCAACAAGTTCTTCGAGTACCGGTCAAACAAGGTAGCTCAAAGGCTGCGCGACATGGACGGCAGAGCGGAACAGTTTCGCATCAAAGGCCGCACGGTTCGCTGCTGGTCGATACCCGCGTTTGCCAAGATTGAAGAAGAGTTCAGTTCTAAGTTTGAAGACGACGACGTACCATTTTAGGAAGAAACATGACCATACCGACACACTGGCAAGTTATGCTGAGAGAGATCCGTCAGGACAAAGGATGGAGCATGAGGGAATTGGGCGAAAAGACAGGCATGTCGGAACGAACCATCTTTGAGTACGAGAACGTAAGGAAGCCCAGGCATCTGTCGATATACAAAGTAGAGCATATCCTTGCCGCATTGGGCTACGAGATGGACTTCTTCATGAAGGACTGTGTCCGCCGGGTTGTTAAGAAGCGTCATCCCGAGGTTTACGAGGCGACTATCAGTGTTTAGGTATTTTGGACCTCCCGGCACCGGCAAGACGACAACCCTCCTCAATCAGGTAGATGGGTTGCTTGCCAACGGAACGTCACCCACGGAAATCGGCTACTTCGCGTTTACCCGCAAAGCCGCACATGAGGCTAGGGATCGCGCCGTGTCGCGGTTTGGCCTGGATCCAGAAAAAGACTTTCTATACTTCCGCACACTGCACAGTTTGGCGTTCCTTCTCTTAGGCATGAACAATGCTGAAATCCTTACAGAGGATAAGCTAAAAAAGTTTGGCAAGGCGGTAGGCGTGGACCTGTCTACGAACAACGAGACCTTGCAGGATGAGGGCTTCTCCATACTGAGATCGAACCATCCGATCATGCGCTGCATAGACTTGGCGCGGAACACGCTCCAAGGTCCAGAGTACGCCTACAATTTCTGTGACTTACACATGCCGTATTATGAGTACGAACACGTCTATAAAGAATACAATCGGTTCAAGACCGTCAACGGCCTTAAAGATTTTACCGACATGATGGTTGAGCTTGCGGCGAACGCATCCCTTGTTCCGCACCTGAAAGTTGTTTTCTTAGACGAGGCTCAAGACCTGACGCCATTGCAGTGGCAGGTGGCTAAGATTCTAAACGACAACAGTGACCGCATGTTTGTTGCTGGCGACGACGACCAGGGGATCTACCGCTGGGCCGGGGCCGACATCGACCAGTTCATCAACCTGTCTAGTGGCTCTGAAGTCTTGGAGCAGTCTTACCGCATTCCGAGGTCCGTACATAGTCTGGCGGACCGCGTGTCCAAGAGGATTACGCACCGGCAGAAAAAGGTTTGGAACCCGCGCAAGGAAGAGGGGTCCGTGTCCCGCATCTATGATCCTCAGAACTTTGACTTTAGCGGAGAGGGATCTTGGCTGGTTATGGCGCAAGCCAATTACATGCTCGACGGCATTGCCTCAGAGATGAAATCCACCGGCCAGTTCTTTGAGAGGTATAACCAACCGTCGTTGGGTCAGCGGGTGCGAGATGCCATTAGTTCCTGGAACCATATACAACAGGAAGCCGGTCACGAAATATCGTTGCGCGATGCACAGAATTTATACCGACATATATCCAGCGGTGAGGGCAAGCTTCAGCGCGGTGCGAAGAAGATGCTGGACGGTGCGAATGATCAGGACACGTTTAGCCTGTCCGTTCTCAGGAAACATTTTGGTCTGCAAGTTCCGGATACAACCTGGGACGTGGCGCTGGACCGGATACGCGACGAGGACCGAGCATACATCACGGCGCTACTTAACAGAGGCGTTAACATCTTTCAGAAGCCTACGATCAAACTGTCCACGATCCACGGGTCAAAGGGTGGTGAGGCCGACAACGTCCTTCTGTACCTGGACCTGTCGAGCAAGGCGCTACAGGAAATGGAGCGCAACCCAGACGACGCTCACCGCGTCCTATATGTCGGAATAACCAGGACGAAGAACAACTTGGTTTTGAAAATGCCGGAAGATCAACAGAGAGGATGGGCAGTATGAAAGATTCTTTGGAGCTACGGCGCATTGCCGCCTTGCGCGAAGCGTTGACAGATATACGGGACATTGCGGCTATCAGTGAGGGCGTGGAGTTCTATGCCATGTTGGCAAACAAGGCGCTTGAGGAGGATGATAAGAGAAATGAAGTTCATAGATCTTAGGGTCATCATCGAAAGCCCGTACAAGCCAAAAGACAACGTGCTCAATCCCGAGGCGGCACTGCAAGAAAACCTGGAGTACGCCAGACGGTGTATGTTCCATTCAATCGGCATGGGTGAATCACCGTTCCTGTCGCACCTTCTGTATACGCAAGTTCTGGACGATAACCGGCCCGAAGAACGGGCGACCGGAATGTTTCTCGCGAGGTCCTGGTACGACGTGGCCGACATGTGCGCCGTTTACGTGGACAAGGGCGTCAGCGAAGGCATGAAGAAGGGCATTGAGTATGCCCGATATGTAGGACTTCCAGTAGAGGAGAGATCACTTTATGAAGGCGATGACGATTTTGAGTGAAGCCATCAAGCTTGTTGGTGGTGACCGAAAAGATACGCACGGAAGCATGGCAGAGAACCATGAGAACATAGCGCGGCTATGGAATGGATATCTGTGGAACGTCGATGAACTAACTGGGGCCGACGTTGCTAACCTGATGGAGATACTGAAAGTAGCACGACGTAAACTGGGCTCGTTCAATAAGGACGATTACGTGGATGGCGCGGGATATTCCGCTGTATCCTTTGAATGTAAACTAGCGGAGCTAAAAATTGAAAAAGAACATGAAAAAACCAAAGTGGGGCGTAAGAACTGAGTGGGTCCCCGTTGATGACCTGCCCGTCACGCCTCGCGACATAAAAGAAATAGCCATCGACCTTGAGACTAAGGACCCAAGGCTCAAGAGCCACGGTCCTGGATGGGCAACCGGCCACGGCGACGTGGTTGGCATAGCTGTGTCCTACGACGGTTTTACTTCATACCTTCCGTTTGGGCATGAGGGCGGTGGTAACCTTGACCGGGGCATCATCCTCAAATGGTTTGAGAAGGAGATTGCCAAGCATCCTTCTGACAAAATATTCTACAACGCCGCCTACGACGTGGGCTGGTTGCACCGTCTGGGCGTCAAGCTGGAAGGCCGCATCCTCGACGCGATGTTGGCCGCACCTCTGTTAAACGAGAACCGGTTCAGCTATTCGCTCAACGCGGTGGCCTATGACTACCTTGGCGAGATGAAATCCGAAGCCGCACTCAGAGAGGCGGCACAGGAATTTGGCGTAGACCCGAAAGGCGAACTGTACAAGCTGCCCGCTACGTTCGTTGGTGAGTACGCGGAAGCCGACGCACGGCTCACGCTCCAGCTTTGGCAAACCTTCAAGTCTGAGCTTTCCAAAGAAGACTTGTGGCCTGTGTTTGATCTTGAAACGGAGGTCCTACCGATATGTATAGAAATGACTAGGCGCGGCGTCAGGGTAGACTTAGATCAGGCGGAGAGACTCAAACAGGATTTCCTCAAAGAAGTGAAGAAGATCCTGTCCGGGATTAAGAAGGAAACAGGTATTAGTATAGAACTCTGGGCTGCGGCGTCCATTGCAAAAGTGTTCGACCAACTGGAGATACCTTACGGACGCACCAAGACGGGACTGCCGTCCTTCACTAAGAACTTCCTGTCTCAGCATGAGCATCCTATAGCCCAGCAGATTGCAGAAGCGAGAGAGTACGACAAGATTGGTAATACGTTCCTGTCCAGCATCTTTCGCTACGCTGAGAAGGACCGCATTCACGGCCATATAAACCAGTTGCGAAGCGAGGGTGGGGGGACCGTATCGGGCCGCATAAGTATGTCCAACCCAAACCTCCAGCAAATACCCGCCCGCAACCCCGACATGGCGCGGAAGATACGCGGCCTGTTCTTACCAGAAGAAGGCGAGCAGTGGGCGTCCATGGACTTCGATCAGCAAGAGCCACGTATCCTGGTCCACTTCTCAAGCCTCACGAACAAGGGCCTGACCGGATCCGATGCCTTTGTGAATGCCTACAATACGAAAGAGAAGACAGACTTCCATCAGATGGTTGCCGACATTGCAGAAATCCCTAGAAAACAGGCAAAGACCATTAACCTTGGCATTATGTACGGTATGGGTCAGACAAAACTGGCGGAGCAATTGGACGTGTCCACGGATGAGGCTAAACGGCTCATGCGCCAGTACCATGACGACGTTCCATTTGTGAAAGAACTCATGGATGCAGTGCAGCGTAAAGTTTCACACCGCGACAAAGGCGGATTTGTGAGGTCTCTACTTGGCCGCAAATGCCGCTTTGACCTGTGGGAGCCTAACCTTTTTGTTTCGTCCAAGGCGTTACCGAAAGAGGAAGCGCATATAGAGTACGGCGACAACATCAAACGCGCCTACACCTACAAGGCGCTCAACCGGTTGATCCAGTCCAGTGCCGCAGACCAAACCAAGGCGTCGATGGCTGCAATATACAAAGAGAAGAACAAGATTCCTCTCGTCCAGATCCACGATGAACTGGCCTTCTCTGTAGCCGACAAGAAGGAAGCCCGAGAGCTTTGCGATGTCATGGAGAATTCCGTCAAACTACAGGTTCCTACGCCATGCGACATATCGTTAGGTACGAATTGGGGAGACTTGACGAAAGAAGACTAATCCGATACTGTCCCATAACATTATGAGGTCGAAAGCATGGATACGGAAAAATGGAAAAGTGTGGTCATTCCGATCAAGACTTACAAAGTCTTGAAACGTTTGGCCGAGCGTGAACACCGGACGTTGTCTGGTCAGTTCACATTTATAATTGAGCAAATGACCAATAAGGAAAAGGAGATTACGAAATGACTCCGATTTTAGCGACGGCGGCATTTTACACGGTGGTACTTCTGTATGCCGCGTTTACCGGCTGAAAAGTTTGACGTAATTCACGCTGACCCTCCCTGGACGTTCCGCACCTGGAGCAACGAGGGCAAGGACCGTTCTCCCGAAAAACATTACGACTGCATGAGCCTTGCAGACATCCGTGCGCTTCCTGTCTCCGACATAGCTGCCGACAACTGCGCTCTGTTTTTGTGGGTCACGGATCCCTTACTTCCAGAGGGGCTCAAGCTCATGGAGGCGTGGGGCTTCAAGTTTAAAACCATAGCCTTTGTTTGGGCAAAACTGAACAAGAGCGCACCGCCTACGCTATGGACAGACAGAGATTTCTTTACGGGTCTCGGTTACTGGACCAGGGCCAACCCGGAGCTTTGCCTTCTGGGTACGCGAGGCAAACCGAAGCGCGTCTCCAAGGCCGTCCGTCGTCTCGTCGTATCACCCAGGCGGGAGCATTCAAGGAAGCCCGACGAGATTGCAGAAAAAATAGATGACCTCATGGGACGTGATACGTCTAAGATAGAATTATTTGCTAGGACAGCTAGAACCGGCTGGACGACCTGGGGAAATGACGTTGCCAAGTTCGATTAGTTGTCCTAGAAAAGAGTACCCATAAAGATGCGCGTTATACGACATCCCCTGGCTCTTCGTTTGTTGACTCCTTTCGCAGAGTTTTTAACGCGCATTACCTCCCCGGAGGTCGAAGATAACCTCCCTGTGTCTTCTACCTCCGGGACCCCCTTACATAAATGCTCTATATGTGACTGCGACTTCGACGTTGACGGCGAGGGCGGCATGCTTGGTTACTTTGGTGTATGCCCAGTAAGCTTCTGTCCGTGGTGTACGACATCAATTTTTGACATGGTGCAGCAGCATTGTGACTACTGCCCAAACGATGATGAAGACCCCCCCTTAATAAATTAGTTGACAACTCCTAGAATATCCCATACATATGGGATCAGTTTACCAGGAGGAAGCCGATGAAATTTACGCCAGCCTACAAAAGCGTTGTCTTTGACTTCAGCTTCGGCGACAACGACCTTGAGGTCGAGGCCGACGTGACGCTGGGAGCGCCAGAGCGTTCAGGTGCCACGGTCCTCCCAGAGGATTCATATCCTGCGGAGCCGGATGAGGTTGAGTTTGCAAGTGTTGTGCTTGTAGACGAAGACGAATACAGATCGAAATTTGAGCCCTGCGGCGTCTTCTATAAGAGCCACATTAGCAGCAAGGTCATCAGCCTTGAGGATGCGCTGCACGATGCCGCCATTGACGCAGTGAGGCTTGACTGATGAATATAATCAGGCTCAACGGCGCGGACCGGCGGCACGGTGATAAAATTCTGGTGATCCAAAACGTCACAGACCAAATGGAGTTAGACGTATGATTTCCCCTGGTTGGTATAAGGATATGCTCGACGCCTTCTTTGACCGCTTTGAGGTCTTGGAAAAGAACGAGTACCCTACACACGGTGCAACCGACGCCCTTCTTAATAAGAGCCGTGGCGGCTTTACGCTAGGCGACATGGAGCGGTTGTTTGACAACCCCACCGCCCACTGGCCCCTCCCAATCACATGCCCGAGATGCAAAACCAGCGTAGATGTCGGACATCTAGACTGGTCTGATCTTGTCTGCATGTCCTGTGACGAAGCCGTCGAACGCGGCGACTGGATCTTGAAAGGATTTGAAAAGTGATCGCACTTGTATTGATACCTGTCATCTTGTTTGGCGTGGACAACGCCGACTTCTTTGAACAAGCCGCCAAGGAACGCGAACAAGGCTACACTTGGCACTATACGGGCAAGCAGAAGCTTGACCCACGGTCCAAGGCCCTGCCAATCCAATGCATGGACGGCGATAAGCCCTGCGGCGAACCCTTCATTCTCTGGAAGCTAAAGAAATGATGAGCCTCTGCGCGAAGTTCATCATGTGGGTACGCGGATACCGTCGTATCGCGCCACGGCACACGCCAAAGATTCAAAAAAGACAAAAAATTACCGCTTGGACCAGTGACGGCAAAAGTGTTGTCACGCTCCACGGTCCAGCGAAACCCGACCAATTGGTCGCATGGAAAGAAGGAGACGACGATGCCTAGCTTTGTGGTAATGCGCCCTGACGGCGAAAAGGTGGACATCACCGACAACATCAAAAACGCGCTTGGCGAGGACGACGTTCGCGAAGCCCTTGTTGGTGCGTTCAAGAATCCCGTACCGGGATCAAGCAATGCCGCCATCCGGCGGGAAAAGAAACTGAAAGAAGCGCGGGCCAAGTGATGTTCACGCTTCTGCGATACAAGGAACCGGACCCTGACGTGTATCGTCAGGGCTCCCGGCCCTTGCCCCAAAAGAACCCATACAAAAGCAGTCTTTGTTTTAAGTATGAAGAAGAATCAGAATTGCAAATCGTCAACGCACCCAAGAGCGTGGACATATCAATTTAAGGAGTCGAACTAATGAGTGAAATCATCAAAACACCGCCGCTCCCGGAAGCCGTCCGGGAGCGACTTGTGCGTGAGGCGTCAAACCATCTCAGCCGCGCCGACGCCGGGGAGAAAAGCCTACGCGCTCTGTGCCACGCCTTTCTTGCCAAGCATGTGGTAAAGTGACTCTCCGCGCAGACAAAACGCATAGGCAGGGTGCGGATCGTGTTTTGAATCTGTTTATCGGTGAAATGCAATCTCTAGATTTTACTGGAGAAGAGATTGTTGAGGCTGTGATAGAACGCTGCGATGCCCATTTCTTAGATTATTATAAGTCTTTTAGAACCAACGATAAGCACTGGAGGAATATTTAACATGCCTGAACTTTCATCCCGCCGCAAGATCATCAAAGCCTACCGTGCAGCTTGCGCTACTCGGTCACCCTCGGTAAGGAGAAAAATGGAGATACTAAAAGAATTAAGGCACGGGCTCACATATTTTGCTGGTGAGGCCGTCGATTGTTCCGACCTGATGGAAGAAGCGGCAGATAGGATTGAGGCGCTGGAGGCGCTCGCAATGCAATATCGCAGCGATCTCAGGCATCCTGTTACGGACCCAGCCAGTCTCCAACGCCGTCTGGAATCTATCGACAAGCTGATGACGTAAACGCGGGGATGACCTGAGTGCTTGCGGCGATTAAAAGCTATATTTACCGCAAGTTAAGGATGGGGAGAGAACAGATGAAAAGACTACTGTTACTGGCTGTATTGCTGATTCCGAATGAAGCCCAGGCAGACCCACAAACGTGCATGGCAGAGGCCATGTACTTTGAAGCGCGTGGCGAGGGCTGGCGGGGAATGCTGGCCGTGGGCGTCGTTATCCGCAACCGCGTCGATCATCCCGGCTACCCGTCTACCGTCTGCGGCGTCGTTCGCCAGGGCCGTCTCAGCGATGGCCGTCTCCGAAAGTGGCAGTGCCAGTTTACTTTTTTCTGCGACGGCAAGCCCGAAAATCCAGAAGACCGCGCTGCATGGTCCATGGCCCAGAGCCTGTCTACAGTTGTCATCGAAGGACAGGTCATGCTGGTGGGCCTGGAAGGCGTCACGCACTACCACACAACCAGCGTTCAGCCTCCATGGGCCAAACAGTTCGCAGCTAGGCGCCGCATAGGGAGCCACATTTTTTATGGACCGAAGTGACCGGCATCAAAATTCCGTTCCCCTTACGTTCTGTTTCCGATTCGTTCTAAAGTTATCCACAGAAAAGTGAAAGTTATCCACAACTTTCTTTGGTTTGTTAACCTTTTGTTAACTTTTATATGCGATAATTCTTATAGTTAAAGAGCGGCGGACCCAACCGCTTGCCCGCTATTTTACATTGTGAATATGTTCTTTGTTTCCACGTCAACCTATGGAGGTGGCTATGCGCTGCTTTACGGTCTACATCAACTGCCCCATCGACGGGGTTCCGTTGAGAACAAGGTCCTGGCCGGGGGATAACCCCCAGGCAGAACTGATGGCGAGACGAGAGGTCGATTACATTCGATCTCACTCGCCGGACCTCAAACCAGAAGTGGTTGAGGAAGAGAAGTTCTGGGGGCGGGCGTAAGCCCCCCCCTACCTCTCCCCTTATCCGCCGCGCCATTTGATGTGTGAACAAACCCTTTGAGTGAGCCCGTGGCCCCTGCCAATAAGGAGTCAACGATGGCGAAACTCGAATTAGGTCCCGTGAACCACGGGACAGACAAAAACCGGTACTGCGGCCCGTCCGTGATATCGGCAGTGACCAGCCTAACCACTGGTGAGGCTGCACGGCTCATCCGCCTACAAAGCGGTAAACGCTCCGTCAAAGGAACGTCCACGCTAGAAGTAAAACGAGCCCTGAAAGCTTGTAATGTTCAAATGCGGACTGTCCATCCCCCAGACGGGGAACACTTTGGCAGAAGCTACGGCATTACACTGGCACACTGGCTGCGGCTTACACACGGCACTCGCGCAGATCGCGTGTTCCTGGTCGTCGCGGGATGGCACTGGCAACTAATCAGTGGTAACCGTTACGTGTGCGGTAGGATAGCAAGCCTGGGTATCGTCTCTACAAAGCACCACAAGGTCAAACGTAGGGCAAGGGTAGCGGAGGTCTACGAACTGACCTCTAACCACGTTACAAGGCCTTCTATGGACGTTAGAAAGCCAAACACGTACAACGCATCACGGTCCAAGGCCACCCGTCTTGCGAAAAAGTGGGGCATCGAGATTGAGGTGTTCCCTGGTGATACATTCAAGAATGTATGGCCTCCGGAAAGCATCTCAGATGAAGACGATCCATTCGACGGCGAACATTGCACACATAGCTGGGGTGAAGCTCTAGAGATGGTCGAGAGGTACGTTAAAATTCTACAAGAGAGACTGCCGCTGGTTAGACCTTTCATACTAGCTGCATAAAACAACCCGGCCACGGGTTCGCTCAAAGGGTTTCAGAAGGTGTCCCGCAAATCCCTCTATAAGTATCATTTTTATAAATTTAAAAAAATAATTTTCTCGATTCAAAAGGTGGGATTGGTGGGACACGTGGGACGGTATACATAACGTATTATATATAAAGGATTTTTTGTCTTTTTTGGCGTCCCACCAACTGTACCGGCTGTTTTGGGGTTATGGGACGATTTTCAGTTATTTACAGTTTAAATGCAGCGTCTTATTGACATTTTAACTGGGACTAACTAAAAGTAAGGAAATTTTGTTAACCTTTTGAGGCGTTTTGGTGGGACAGAGGCGGGACAGCGTTGAAAACAAACAATAAATTGGCTTTGAGGCGTGAAAAGAAGATGACACGCCGACAAGAGAAATTCGTCAAGGAATTGGTATCAAATGACGGTCTTATAACCATGCGAGAGGCCGCTATTCGTGCAGGGTATCCGGCGGCTAGTGCTCACACCAGGGCCTATGAATTGACGAACGAGAACCATTGCCCGCATGTGGTTGCTGCAATCAAACGCTACAGGTCGGAGTTGGACGAGAAGTTTGGTGTCGATTACAAGCGGCACATACGGGACCTTCAGATAATTCGTGATAAGGCGCTAGAAGAGGGCGCATATAGTGCTGCGGTTCAGGCGGAGTATCGTCGCGGGCAAGCGCAGGGCGACATTTATGTAAGTAAATCTGAAATCCGGCATGGCAGTATCGACCAGATGAGCCGGGATGATGTGGAGAAAGAACTTGAGCGAATTCGACAGTCTTATGAACCGACTCTCACAATCGAAGCCGTCGAAGTCAAAGAATCAGATGCCGACGAAGGCACTAAATCGGGAAGCAGGGCTTTGGAAGCTCCTAAGCGACGGCCTAAGAAAAACAAAAAGAAAGATTGAAACGACGCGCTTAGAATCCTGGGCAACCCCGGGTGTCCCCGATGTCCTGTTATGCAATGAGGACGGTTTATTCAGTTTTATAGAATTGAAGGTTGTAAAGCGGCGGGCATCTAAGGTTGACCTATCGCCGCACCAATGCGCTTGGCTATCTCGACACGCGCATAGCAGTTCTTTTGTAGTGGTCCGTGAACCCAATTTGAATATCAACGTTTTTGCTGCCGCCGACGTTGTGGACCTCCGCCTGGAAAAGTTTTCTGATTGCGAACCGATAGGGGTGTTTGAAAACCCGTATGATTGGGAAGAACTTTTTCATTTGCTTTCACCTCCGGCTGGTGTATAAGAGAAATCATATACATCAATTAGGAGTCAAAAATGACAAGCATCAAAATGAAAACGGTTCGCTTCAGAATGATCCGCACTGAAATGTGGGAACCCGAATGCCAAGTCCCCGCCCACATGAACGAGGACGAGGCAATGGAATATGCTACCGAGAACTATTCCGACCCAATGTACGATGAGTACATGCACAAATATACTTACGACCAAGAGACGGAGTTCTCTGTCATAGAACTGGACGTTCCCTTGGGCGAGCAGAAGGACTGCTCCCTGGTGTCGCCGGCTTGGCACTGCTGGGCGCCTTCGCCGCCGCCCTCAGCGCCGCCGTCCAAAACGAAGACGACCGGCTTGGTGCTCCAGACATTAAAGAGGAGTCAGATCCGTGATTAATTTTGATTTTGAAATCGAGACTATGGTTTCGGTTGAGGCGGCAAAAAAGACAAACCCAGATACTTTAATGCGTCAAGCCACACAGCTTTTTGTGGAACGGTTGCAGCAAGGTGAGATTGAACCTGTTTTTACACAAACGTTTGATTCTAGTACAGGTGCGTACACTGTAAAAGGGATGGTTCGTTTTGAAATGGTTGATCCAGAGCATTTGGACGTGAAGGAGTCAGATCAATGATTAAGAAAATTACAAAGCCACAGTTGGATAATCTGGCTATTATTCACAGATACGGCGGTGCTGTATTAACGAGCGAGTGGACTAACGGCAGCGGTCGTTATATAACGCGAAAAGCAGTACCGCCTTTTTGTGAGCGCGTCGAGCGTTACAATGCGGAGAACTTCCCCAAACGGATTCAGCGGCTTTTTAAAAAAAGCCCCAAATGTCAGGCCGTTATTGCCATTACAAATATGCGAGCGGCCAACCGTGCGCTTCTTTCGATGGAGTCTGAATAATGGATTGGCTAGTGGATTATTTAAGCCGGGTTTTTGAACGGCTGGCATTGTGGTTGGAGGAAAAAGACCGGGAGGATTCGACGTGAGAGTTTTAACCAGAGAACAACGAGTCGCGATTAAAAAATTGTATGATCGCGACTGGGATAAACCGGGCTCCTATCTGGAATTCCGGCGCACCGTTCAACCCGGCTGGGATTGTGTCATGGTCCCATGGTGCGGAATGGTTCTAGGAATCGAAACGGACGGCTATACGCATTCTTGAACGGCGTTGACTCCGCCATGGCCCGCCCTGGGGAAACCTGGGGCGGGTTTTTTTTACTTGC
>Ga0208919_1000471_pt1 | contig 27123 bp, 33 predicted proteins | sample 4_EtaG_FD_184076 | JGI IMG/M metagenome (GOLD analysis project Ga0208919, IMG submission 184076) | Marine viral communities from the Subarctic Pacific Ocean - 4_ETSP_OMZ_AT15127 metaG (SPAdes) (version 3) | ecosystem: Environmental > Aquatic > Marine > Oceanic | place: Pacific Ocean | collected...
CCTTTTTTATATTCAATACCAGCATTATCTGCTACAGCAGTTATTAAATCAAATAATGATGGAGATATAATAATAGCTGTATCAATACTGTGTAATCCCTCCATAACTCCAGCAAGCGTTATACTATCAACTAACTTTGCAGCAGGTAAACCTGACTCTAAAACTTCTAGCATATGTGCTGTTCTGTCTGCTGTACCTATTTGAGATACATAATATGTAAGAGCATCTTCTGGATCACTATATTTAGCAGGGGTTTCCCAAGGTCTTCCCTGTGGTTCTGTAGTCAAAGATTGGCCCGGAATAGGGGCAGTAAATTGTGCAGCATCGTGATCAAACATTTAAGCTACTCCTTCTTCTTCTGTAGGTATATTTGCAGCTTGAGCTAACTGTTGTTCAATTGCTCTTTTCACAGCACCATAAGCATTTTCAGGGGCAACTGCTGCTCCTGTAAACCCTGTAGGTTTGTCCATTAAACTAGATAAAAAATCTCCTGTTCTATCTTCAGCTTTTCTTGCTGGTCTAGTTCCTGTTCTTTGTCTAGTTTTAGCTATAGCAGCACTTATTGATTGTACAGATTTTGGAGGAAGTCCTGCTTTTTCTAATCCTTCACCAATAAGATCAAGACTAAGATCTTTGTTTTGCGACAAACTATTTACAAGCTTTTCCATATTACCTCCTTTTACGTATTCAGTAATTGCTGATGCTTGTTTTGCTCTAGGATTATTTTTATTAGAATTAGAGTATGCCTTTACTTCATCAAAATAACTAGATTTAGCTAGTGCTGTATGATTAACTGTCATTATTATCTCCTTTTAGTTTTTTGTATTAATTCTCTAGGGAAAAAGACCGCCAAGGAAACCTCCTATACCAGATTGAGGATTAAATACATCTTTTGCTAACGAGGACACTCCTGCTACAGCAAACGGAGCTATTATATCTCCTACAAAACCTGCTACATTTGCAGAATTTTGTCTATCTGCAGTAAATTCTGCTAAGTCTCTATTTGCTCCTATATTAAGTCCAGCAAGTTGTAACCCTGCAACTCTATCTGCTTCATTTTCTGCAGATGTAAAAGCAAACTCAAGTAAATCTCTATACTCTTGCCAAAGATTATCGTATGCTTCATTGCTAATATCAAGTAAGTTTTGAGCATTGAATTGATTTTGAAAATTTAAAGCTGCTGTATCTGCAGTAGCAATTTGTCTACGCCATACTGCATTGCTTTGTTTAATTGCTAATTGATTACGAGCATTAAATTGATCTCTTTGATTAGCAATTTCTGAATTAAACCTTTGAATTGCATTGACTTCACCTGTATTAAATTGATTTATAGCATTAGTTTGAGAAGTATTATTTTGTGCTACAGACGCAACAAGATTAGCATAAAACTGATCTGTCTGTTGTTGATTAGTAGCATTTATTTGTCTTGCAGTATTTTCTGCTGCTGCATCGGTTAGAATACTTTGAATTTGAGTTTGAGAGTTAAACAAAGCTGCAGCTTGACTATTATCTAAATTTTTAGCATCTATCTGTAAAAAATTCTGTGCATTTTGTACTGCTGCTTGTTGCCTATTATTTAAATTAGAAATATCCAGATTAGCTAATGCTGCAGCATTTGCCATTACAAGAGCTTGATTATTATTTAAGTTTGATAAATCTACTGTCTGAGCAAATTTAGCATTTTCTAAAGCAATTTGTTGATCTGCAGTAAAGTTTCTATTTGCAATGTCTGCTATATTAGCTGCATTTCTAACACGAGTTTGAAAAGCTTGGTCAAACTCTTGGTTTAAAAACTGTGCTCTGTACTGCCCTGTTAGCATAGCAGATTGTTGCCTGTTTGTCAAGTTCTGTGCTTCAAAAGAAGCGACTGTTCTTGCATCTGCTTGAGCTATTGGTAAGGAAGCTTCAAGAGCAGCTTGTACAATAGCTTGTCCTGCTATACTACTTGCGCCTAATCCTCTAGCTGAAAGTTTTTGTGTAGCTGCACGTACTGCACCTGAAGCCCAAAAAGGTACTTCTCCTTGTACAAACTGTTCAGATAGTATTGCAAGTTGTCCTTGAACTGTAGCAGCTAAACTTGGATTAGCTTGAGCAGCTTGTAATGAAGGTTCTATAAAAGCTGCAGCTTGTACTGCTTGTTGGTTAGGACCAGAAATTTGTTCATTGGCTTGCAACACTCTGTCCGTAGGAGCTTGAACTTGAGTAGCTTCAGCTTGTTGAGCAGCTTGTAAATTAGCTACTTGTGTTTGTGCTTGTTGTTGTGCTTCTATAGTTTGCGTAGGTGCAGCAAGTTGTTGTGCTTGTACTCCAGCTTGAGCTACAGCAGGTGCAGCTTGAGCAGCAGCTACTTGTGCTGCTTGTGTAGTTGTAGGAGCAGCCGTTTGTGCGATAGGTGCTTGAGCAGCATCTGTAATACTTAAATCTCTTGCTACTTGCCCTGTAGCTGGATCAATATTTTGCGATTGTTCAAAAGGAGTAAATGCCGCTTGAAATTGTGTACCAAAAGGAAGTGCAGGAGCATCAATTCTTCCTGATGTAATTTGCCCTATGTTTGGATTAGTGGCTTGTTGAGCAGTAACACCTGTAGTAGTAGTTGCTGCAGTAGTAGTAGGAAGGTTAGTGCTAGGTATATCCGTAGGCGTAGCAGTAGTAGCTGCAGGTGTAGTTGTGGTAGGAGGAGTAGCTGCTTGTTGTTGTTGCTGCTGATTAAAAACAAATAAATTTTGAGCATTTACAGCTTCTGCTTGAGTGTTGTATATTGCCTCATTAAATCTAAATTTTGACGTTCCCTGTCCAGAAGCTACTTGTTCTATGGGAGGAACAAATCCCCCTACAGCAAAGCTAGGAGTTTTATCTATATTTTGATTTTGTTCCTGAAGATATTTTTGTGCTAGGGTTGGATTTTGTTCTAAATATGCTGGAAATCCTGCCATATCCCCTTCATAGCCCATCTGTCTTGCTTTTTGAGCCAACATCTCTTGATTATAACCTACCATATTGTTTTTTCCTTATTATATTTTAATCTTCTTTATTTTCATCAGAACTTTCAAGGCTTTTTATTTTTTGTTCAAGCTCTATATTAAGTGCTGCAGAACTAGCAAGTTTATTAAATGCGTCATTTCTTTGCTCCATTAATACAGCAATAAGAGTTTTTGGGTTTATTTCTTGTGTAGACATATTATACCTCTATAAAAGTTCTCCAAGTGCGTAATTTATTTTATTTCTTGTTCTTCTTCTACTTCAGGCTCATCTCCTAAAATAAAGCCATAACTATTATCACGTAGAAAAATTCTTATTTCAGATATGGGTCTAGACCAAGCCATATGACTAACAACATTTCCCCAACCATATGCAGATACCATACTTGGAACACCAATCAATTCATATTTATGTCTAGGACTATATACATACAAGCTTCCTCCAGAATTTCCAAATATGATAGGTGCGCTGGCAAGATACAAGTCTCTTCCATCTTGATCTCTAGAGTACCCTGCGAGAAGTCCCACAGTTGGAAACGGAGGTTTTCCAAGTCCTGCACCAACGGCATATACTGTTTGAAATATCCACGGTCCATCGTCCTCCCCTTCAGGATAAATATTTGCTACATACGGCATTTGTCTTTCATTGTCATTTATTTCTAAAAGAGCTAAATCTCTACCTTTATCGTATGCTACTATATTTGCTAATCTTCCTACTGTACCAACTGCACTACTAAAATTATTATATTCCCATAAATCTATATTTACAGGTCTTCTAGTTTCAATCTCTATTCTTTCTTTTTTCTCAGAGTCCCACTCTTTTTTTATAATAACATTACTTTGTATTACATGATAGTTAGTAAGAACATAGCTTTTGTATTCTCGATTTTCATCTTGTTCTGAATAAATCACTGTTCCAGAACCAGACCCTGACCTACCAACTCTTACAAGAACAGTAGGATATAGCATTTCAATGTGTTCTTTTTCTGGAATAGTTCCTCTATCATTAGCAAAACTTGGTATTGCTATACACATAGAAATAATTAATGCAATCGTCAATATAAATTTATTCATAATTTTACCTTTTATAAATTCTCCAAGCGAGGAAGTTGTTTTATATTTATTTTATTATAATGGTTTATATCCATTATCAGCCATCCAAGTTCCTACATCTTCATTACTGTAAACACCATCTGAACCTAAACTATCGCAAGGAATGTTTGCTCTAGTTTCATACACCTCTACAAAATGAGAATTTTCTAAATTTCCATATTGGTAAGATGCATATATATTTTCACTATTTGGGTTTTGAGTAAATTTTAATCCTCTTTGAGCAACTTTATAAACAGTAACTGTTCCGTTTACAGTAACTTCAAGATTAGAAGTTGAACCATTAGCGTTGATATTTTCGTAAACATGTGACATTTATCTCTCCTTAATTTGATCTCATAGTAACAAACCATGCTGATGTAGCATGTGAACCAGAACCATAGGCTAATTGTAAAGAACTACCTGAAGCGGAATAAGTTCTAGCTGGAGGGCTATTTTTAACAACAGAAGAAATTGTAGCAGGGGTTCCACCACTACTATGAAACAAAACAAGATCCGTAAAAGTATTTGGATCACTTCCTCCAGTAACAACAGCTAAAAGTCCACTCACACCAGCAATAGTTACAGTAGCAATAGTGGTAGCACTTGTTCCTACAGTAGTTTTTTGATTAGCTATAATTTGTCCAGTATCTTTACCTTGGCATTTAATAAGATCATATTGCGTTCCTAAAGAAGCAGACTCTGGCCCAACTTTAAGAAACTCTGTGTTACCCGGATCACACCCTATTCCTACAGCATTATTAGCAGCATTAACTTTAAGCATACTGGTATTATCATTACTTTCAACTCTAAAATCTATGTCTGCTGAACCTTCATTAAATACTGTTTCTGCTGCTGCTAAGTGTATTAAATCTGCAGTAGTTGCATTTCCTATTGTTTTACCATCTGCTAGAACAAGGTCATCTGATATTGTTAATAATCCAGTAGAGCTAAGAGACATTTTTTCAGCAGCAGCTTCACTAGCCCCTGTTTTAAAACTTAACTTTGTAGCATTATTACTTGAACTAAAATCTCCTTCAGATACAGCAGCTATACCAGCAGCAACTAATATTGCATCTGTGCCTGTACCTTCATCTGGTGCTTGAAAATCAATTTGTCCAATAACATCATCTTGAGCAATGTCTGTTTCACCAGTTTGTAGAGTTAGTACAAATGGGTTATTATCTCCAGTAGCTATGCTTTTTAAGAACAAACCATCATCAGGGTCATGTGTTACAGTTACATCTTGGTCATTACCAAAATAAATTATACCTCCGTCTGCAAGAAATAAATCAGACCATTCAGCAGATGCTGTACCTAATGAATCTCCATCAGCAGAAGATGGATCAGCAGAACTAGCTGCTTCAGCCCAAGATATATCTGTTCCATCAGAAGTTAATACATAGTTTGCAGAACCAGCAGCAAGGGCTGTTGGATCACCAGATGCATCACCAATAATAAGTTTACCTCTTGCCAAACCTGCCATCTTAGCAAGAGTTACAGCATTGTCTTGAATATCAGCAGTTTCAATTGTGTCGTTGGGAAGCAACGGAACTTGACTAAATGTTACTACGCCTGTAGAGGCAATAGTTATTGCATCGGCATCACTAGCAGAACCTATTGTACCACCATCTTTAATTAAAATGTCATCTACAAATGTAACTATACCAGTAGAGGCTACTGTTATTGCAGTAGCAGCAGAAGCTGAACCTATTGTTCCACCATCTTTAATTAAGATGTCATCTTTAAAAGTTACAATACCTCCAGAGGAAACTGTCATAGCATCTGTAGCTGAAGTTACACCGATTGTACCTCCATCTTTAAATACAATATCATCTGCAACTGTAAGCAAACCAGCAGAACTTAAAGACATTTTTTCAGAAGCAAGTTCACTAGCAGCAGTTTTAAAACTTAACTTTGTAGCGTTATTATCTGCTGCAAAATTACCTTCCGATACAGCCTCGATACCAGCAGCAACTAATACAGCATCTGTTCCTGCTCCTTCGTCTGGTGCTTGAAAGAAAATAGAACCAAGCACATCATTAACTGCAATATCATTGTCTCCTGCTTGAAAAGTAAGAGAAGGTTCTTTACCGTCACCTGTGCCTACATGCTTGAGAATAAGTCCATCATCAGGAGCGTGTGTAAGTGTAATTTCTTGATCACTACCAAAATAAATAGCACTATTGTCTGCAAGATAGATATCATTCCATTCTGCACTAGTAGTACCAATATCCCTTGTTCCACTTCCATCAGGAACAATATTTGAACCTATACTAGTAAGATCTGTAGTTCCTATATATGTTTTAAGTCTAGAAGCTGCAGTTTTTCTGTTTGTTCCTCCTGCTCCATTATCAATTATAAACAGGTCAGCATCTACAATAGCTTCTCCAATATCTGTACCACCATCTATGTCTAAAGCAGTTAAAGGAAACCCTCCAGCAGTTTGAACTAAAGTATTAACTCTAGATAAAGCAGCTTTTCTATTAGTACCTCCAGCACCATCATCTACAATGATTAAATCAGAAGTAGTTAAATCTGCCCCGATATCTGTAGCACCATCAATATCTAAATCAGCAAGTGGTACACCACCGTCAGGAAATACTGGACTTTGAGAAAATGTAACTACACCAGTAGAACTGATAGCAATAGCATCTGTATCAGAAGCAGAACCTATATTACCTGCATCTGGTATTACAATATTTCCTCCTGTAGTCATAGTACCACCACCAGTATAAGTACCAGCACCAGTTACATTAGCACCACTAAACGTCATTGCAGTAGTAGGTGTAGAACCAGATTTAATTACAAGTTCACCACTACTATTTGTCAAACTTCCAAAAGTAGTTCCATCATCTTTCAATGTTACATCTGCTCCACCTGCATCAAGAATAATATCTGCTGCAGCATCAACCGTAACATTATTTGAAGTTGAAATGGTCAAATTAGTGCCATCACCTTCTATCTTTTCGCCATCGTCACCAAAAGTTACACCTACTCCAGAAGGAATATTTACATCACTCGTAGCTGTTAAATTAATATCTGCTCCAGAAGTTACGGTTAGATCAGTACTATCTCCTTCTATCTTTTCACCAGAACCAAACGTAATGCCTACATCAGCAGGAATTACTACATCAGCCGTAGCAGTAAGATTAATATTGTTACCAGAGATAGTTAAATCTGTACCATCACCTTCAATCTTTTCACCGTCATTACCAAATGTCATACCAATATTTGCAGGTATGTTAATATCTGCTCCTGATACTAAATATAAATCTGTACCATCACCATAAATGTACTCTCCACCTTCATCATTTAAGTATAATCGTTTAGTACCATCTATTACTATATCATCTGAGAATTTAAAATGATCTTCATCTTCCATCCAAGTTAAAACACCATCACTTGTTTCACCATCAAAAGTTACTGCAATGTCTGTACCAGAAGTGCCATCTCCTATTGTAATAGCTGTACCTAAAAGTTTAGTTACAGGACCACCTTCAGCAGTTGTACCATCATGGCTATGTCCAGTAGATACAGCAAAAGCAGAGACAAGTTGCTCAAACTCATTATTAAAATCTGATGCTTGAATAACTTCTCCATCTACAATTTCTGTACTACTTTGTCTTGTATACGTTGAACCCATTATCTACGTCCTCCAGTTGTAAATTCTAATTGATATGAATGTAAAGTAAAAGGATTATTAGAACTATTATGATTAAGTTTAACAGCAATTAAAAATCCTGATCCCTCAATAGATCTTCTAAATATAGGAGCACCGCTTGATCCATATACTGCATTATTATAAGTAGAAGAAGAACTACCAAATATTGCTATTCCACCGGGAGAGGTAATATCAAATTTTGCAGGTTGTGCCACCTCTTTATCATCTGAATCATATCTAACCCTAAGTTCCGCTTCTATAGTTCCTTCAACTTCATAATTTAAAATAACTCTTTGCATAAGCTTTCTAATACCTGTATCTCCAAGAGATAAATCAGGAGAACGATATACCGCTATAACATTTGATCCATCAAAGGTATCTCCACTTTCTTGCCTACGTACATATCCATCATATCCTCCTTCAATAATGTACTCTGTATTACTAATAAAGCCAGAGTTCATAGCTGAAGGTTTTATTCCTACTAAATCTGAATACTCAAATCCAATACTTCCTTGTGGTGTTCTTTTTAATGTAGCTAGAATACCATTACTATTTTCTGTAGTTCCTCCTGTTTTGGGGTAAAACAATCTGTATTGACTTTTTCCTCTTACAATTACAGAACTAATATTATCAAAACCAATATCTTCAATACGTGCTTGTATGGGCTTAGATACAGTTCCCAATTCTATATCACCAATTCTAGCCGTAGCAGCAATTGTTCTTAACCCATCTGGAGACAGAAATAAAAGATCTCCTCCTATTTCTTGTACCGAAAAACCATCAGCACAACCTAATGTTCTTGTTACAGGAACTACTTGCCAATCTGCTATGCTTGTACCTGTAAGCCTATATATTTTATCTTTCCCAAAAATAAATAAAGCATCACGGAATACTTTTAATTCCACAATGCTTGTATCAACTTTTATAGATCCTGCTCCATTTGCAGCAGTAAAATCATTTTCAAGAAAAGGTGCTGTAAATACAATTTCTTGTGGATTAGTAGACATTCCTCCAAAAAAGATATGATCTCTAAATACAGCTACAGAAGATGGATCAGCAGGAGCACCAGTACTACTTAGTAAAGTATATGTAGAACCATCATAGGTAGCAGCTTGATTTACATCATCTACCATTACTACTTTTTCAGCATTAGTAAAATTAAAATTATCAAATTTATAACGACCAGCAGAAGTTCTTGTAGCAATACTAGAAGACCAACCACTTCCTGTGCTAAACTTTAGCAAATTACCTGAAGCTGCTAATACTCCGCTATTAAATACTTTAACTCCTAAAACTGCACTTGTACCATTTACTTGATTACTATCAAACTTACTACTTCCTGTAAGTCGTCTGTACCCACCTTTTATACTTGGTTCAAAGTTTTGAAGAGTTACTGCTGCTCCGGGAGGAATAGAAAAGTCGTCCTTATCTAAAATAAGACCACCACCTAAAGAAACTGTAACTGGAGATATACTTGAAGTATCTGGCATTAAAATTTATCCTGTAACATTTAGTTCTTCTTCAATAAATAATGATACTGTAAGATCATCTGCAGCAGAAGCTTGTGCTTTAAAAATATCTCCTGCTTCTAAAATAATATTTGCATCAGAAAGTTGTAGATAGTTATCTGCAGCTACACTAAAAGTACTAAGTAAATCATACGTAGCACTTGCAGAAGTATCTGTCCATTTTAATGTTATATTAGCTGCACTTGAACCGTCTACATTTGTTACCCATACCTCTTTTATTCTTGCCGTAAAGTTTGTAGGGCAAGTATATATAGAGGTAAGATTAGTGCTAGATAATGCTGCTGCTGCATTTTTTAATCTTAACGCCATTCATTTTTACCTTCACTACATCCACAAGGGTTTTCAATAGAACATTGACAATTCTCACATGTGCAATTTATACATTTACAATTTTCATTGCCACATTTTGCAACAGCAGCATTACTATCTTTCATTAAGATACAGAAGCACTAAATGGTGTAGCTTCAGTTCCAGAAGCATTAAGCAATCCACTAACCGTATATTGATTTGTAGCAATATCGGTCAGTAAAACATAATCACCTATATTTACACCACCAGTAGTCGTACCATCAAGAGTAATAGTATCTGTAGCAGCTAGAGTAGGCCATGAAATAAGAGAAGCCGTACCACCATCCGTACTATCGTTAGTTACAACTACTGAACCATCTATGGTATCTGTAGCATCTGCAACTTTAATTACGTAGTTAGAGGTATTAACTACAGACACAATAAACTTATATTCATCACCAGAACCTGTAGCTGCTGGAAGGGTAAAGGTACAGGCAGCATCACCACCTACTTCACCCATAAGCAAAATACGTCCTGCATGTTCTGCTTGAGTAATAGCATCCGTTGCAGTAAGTGTTACAACATCACGAACAAACGACCCTCCTAGAGTAGTTGTTCCTGCTGTAACTGTAACGCCACCTGCAGTAACTGTTAAACCGCCTGAAGTTACAGTCATTCCATCTTCAACAAAGACATCTTCAGGTACACGAGATATACCCTGTGTCATTTTAAAACTTGCCATTTTGTATTCCTTTCCTTGGTTATGTAGTATTAACAGTTTAGCGTGTTGTCAATCCACGTAGTATTTATTAAGATACAGTAGCACTAAACATAGTTGCAATATTTGAACCTGCTGCACAAGTTACCATACCGCTTACTGAATATTGATTAGAGGCTATATCTATTAACTCAATATAATCACCAATTGCACCCCCACCGCTAGTTGTGCCATTAAGTGTAATTGTATCCGAAGTAGAAGCTGTTACAAAAGAAGTAGCAGCAGTACCATCTGCATCAGTAATTATAATTTGTCCATCTATTGTATCTGTAGCATCTGCTACCTTGATTAAGTAGTTAGATGTGTTAATTACTGAAACTACAAACTTAAATACACTGCCAGTTCCTGTAGCTGCAGGAAGAGTAAATGTAGCAGCAGCGTCACCACCCACTTCGCCCATAAGAAGCGTTCTTCCTGAATGATCGGCTGTAGTTATTGAAGCCGTTGCAGTAAGAGTTATAATATCTTGGGTATGCCTGTCAACATTTTCATTTATAAGTCCTGCTAAAATTCCCATTTTGTTCTCCTTACGATAAAACTAGACGCATAGTTACATCAGTGCCACCTACACGAGCATAATTTAAATATTGACTATTTCCTACCTGTTTTGGAACAGTTAATGCATGAAGCCCTGCAGCCAGTTTGATATCATTTGCTGTACTTACTGCAGCAGTACTTGAACTACTAAAATTAACATATGCTTCTCCATTTAAGTGTACTGTAGCTACGTTATAATTTGAAACATTTGTTTGGGCTGCGCTAGAGCCTACAGTAATTACAGACTGCACATCCCAAAACATATTGTTACCTTGAGGTATTTGCGTCATTTTATTTTCCTTTCTTTGACTTTAAAAAGATGAAGATGTGGTATATGCAGAATTAGTTGAACGAGGAATATATGTTGAACGCATATAATCATATCTGTTTATCAATAATGTTTGCATAAATTTTATTCCTTCATTAAATAATGCAAAACTTCTTTCGTATAAAGGGACTTCACTTCTGTATAAATACATATAAGATACTGCCCCATCTGTAATTATATGTTTAAATCTATCAGGAATAGTTGTTGTATCTCCATGAGCAGATAAATCTGATGTTGGAAATGTATAATAATCAAAGGCCAATGTGTATGCCTTATTCGGATAGGGAAATAAACCATATCTATCATCTGGAGTACGAAAGACATGTGTAGGTATACTGCCACCATCAAATTGTGTTACAGTATCGTCATCTGAATGAGCAGCAGCAGTAGTTCCTCCTGCTCCTCTTGTAGCTCCAGTAAAAGTAGTTGAACTAGTTCCTGTATAAGTAATTTCTTCAGTGCCAACAACAATTGTACCAGTAGAGTCAAATCCTGAAGTAGAGTCTACTGTTATTGTAGTGACAGAATCTGTATGAGATCCATTTAATGCTGTACTAACTACTTCATCTTCTTGATTAATATGCTTATCTAAATATTCATGGTAATCTAGAACAGATAAATGTTGTGTAGCATTTCCTAATGTATCACTTTTTTGTACTCTAAAAGAAGAGTAATTAACCCATTTTGTAGAAGTAGGTAATGAGTATCTAGTAATTCCTGCTGTGAGTGTTTTTGAAGCCTCAGAAGCATTAAAAGGCCAAGTAAATTCTCTTTGGTTTATGTAACGGATAGCTTGATTTACAGCATTTTTTGCTTGTGTTTGAACACCACGAGAACTACTAAAATCAGATGAGGTTAATTGTACTTCATTCATTTTTGCTAAAACATCGTTAGTGTATATTAAAAAAGTGTTTGCCATCGGTTATCCTATATGTAAGTATGATGGGGAGAAGAATATTCCCCTCCCCACCAAAATTAACTACGCAAGCTGATCTCTATCAACTTCATCTGCGTCCTCTGCATAGCCATTTACGTCAGCTATACAAGCGTATACTCGCAGTCTTCCTTCAGTAACGTCAGCAGAACTAGCAATTAACTTAACGTCAATTGTGTCTGTGGTCGTTATGAAACATTCAAACAAAGAATCAGCACCAGTAATAACGTCATTGGACTGACCGTTTGTTCCTTCAGCGAGTATGCCTGTTGAGGTAACATCTCCACCATCAACAATATCATCACCAGCAGCAAAATCAATATCTACTGTTGGGGAGCTACCGTCAAAAGCTTTAAGAACTTCTGCTCCAGCAAATAAAACAAAAGTATTTGCAGGAATTTCTAGAAGTTGGAAAATATCACCATTTGTACAGCTATAGCCATCTGCAGCTAAAGCATCTATATCAAGAATGGCATCTACCATTCTCATAGCACTTCCGGGACGAGTAACTTGATTAGATGCAATAGAGTTAGCACTTACGCCAGTGGTTGATTTTAATGTCATATCAAAAGTTGCCATTGTACTATACCTCCTCTATGCTATATTGTAGATCGCTGTAGCAATTGCCTCTGGACGTAAAATCTTACGACCATAAAGGTGCATACCACGCACGATATCAGCAAAGCTATCAGGATCACGATACGCTTCCGTTTTCGTAATCTGGCTTGCGGTGGCTACTGAAGATGAATGTCCAGCAACAATAACCCCATAATTAGATTTCTGGTTTGCCGTACCACTTGTTCCGGGACCAGTACCTATTGAGGGTAGATTGTTAGAGACAAAAACTTGAAAGCCGTAAAGATTGTTGAGAACAAGACCGTTGCGTAATGCACCTGATTCACCAAAATCTTGATTTAAAAGACGCGAATCTTCATCCATCAAAACTTCCATGAAATGTGGTGACACAACTAACCAACGACCATCTTTATCAACAAACTGAGTGTCTAAAAGACGCGCCATTCTAGCAATAACCATGTTGGGCGAAGCCGTAGCAGTCGGAAGCGCACTAGCTCCCGGCAACCTAGCAGCAATAGGAATCGAATGATCTCCTGCCGAACTGGTTGTAATATTACCAAAAAAATCTTTCCTCACTTTCATTGTAGTCAGCAATTCATCTGTACCAGCAGTAGAAACAGCTTTGGTTCCAGAAACCGTAGTATTAGCGGTACTGGCTACAGAGCTAATAGAAGCTTGAGCATGACCCGAAAGGTATCCCAATACTTCCATATCATACTGATCTTTGAGGCGATAACCTGCTCGATCAGATGCTACTGACTGAAAATTCACATGTGAATGTGCTTCTTCAATGTCATCAACCTTGAAAGCAAAGTAGTTAGCCTGATCTACGACCAAACTAAAATCTTCATCATCAAGATCTTGAGGAGAGATTTGAGTACCACGAGCATATGATCTGACCGTGATCTCAGGCTCTTTGATAATACGTACTGTATCACCAAAGCTTGCGATATCACCAAAATAGTCGTTATTGCTGATACCTTCAGCTACAGAACTCTTACGAAAAGCGACCTGTACCTGTTTAGAATAAATAACAGGGCTAAAATTGCCATTAGGCAAATTGTTATACCCTGCCGCACGTTGAAAAGCCATAATCTTTCTCCTTTTCTCGTAACGAGTGAGCAGCAAGGCTCACAAGTGTAACATAAATGTCACACCACAAGGTTTAACTTTTCTAGGGCCAGATACAGTGAGGGTAAGATAAATAATGATCAAAAATTTATCGGCCTTGTTTACTGGGTAAACTGAAAAGAATAGTATAAAGAACTAGAGGTAGCATACTAAGTATGGGCCTAATTCTTTTAATGATACCTTTATAGTTAAATATCATCATTTGTCAAGCTAAAAATGTAAAATTATCTAGCTTCTCCAGATAGATCGTAAATAAACTTTCCTGATCTAATTGCTTCCATGATTTCTTCTGAATTTTTTTCATATTCATCAGCACTCATTTTATCTACGGTAGATTCTCTCCATTGGGAAGAGTTTTGTTTATTTTCAGGATTGCTTTTTTTATTTCTTGTATTTACCTGTTCAGCAGCAGATTTGTTATTAGAAGTTTTTTTAGACTTAGGTACAATCATATCTTTGTCTACTTTATACAAATCAATTGCTCTAGCTGCAGAACGAGCATCTGTTTCATTTTCATATAGAGCTTCTTGAACCCACTTTGGTTGTTCTTCTGCCCATTGATGAAAGTCATCAGTAGAACGAATATCTTCAAAATCAGGGTGTATAGAAAAAAGCTCTGCTTCTGCCTTTTCTTTTTTTGCTAAAGTTTGAAGATTATTTATTTCCTTCATCTTAGTTTCTAAATCTTCAGATTGTTCTTTTGCTTTTTTAATTGCAATTGTTTCTATTATTGCAGCTACATCAGGATATTCTTTTGACCATACATCAATCTCTTCTTCTGACTTAGGTAATTGTATCTGTGCTTTTGTAGCTTCAGAAAGTTGAGACTCTAAAGAAGAAAGCTTTTCAGCATACTCTTCTTTTTGTTTTTGGTTATGTCTACGTAAATCACCATATCGTTTTTTAAAAGTTCTTTCTTCTGCATTGTCAGGTTCTATATCATCTTCAATTGCTTTTTGTGCTTTATCTTCTTCTGCACTTTGTTCTTGTTTTAATTCTTCTAGTTCTTTTTCTTCATCTTCAACTGTTTTTCTTGCATTGTATTTTTCACCTGCAAATCCTGCAACTTTTTTTACAGGTTCTACTGTGCCTACTACTTCTTCTGCCATATTCTTACTCCTGTGTTGGGGCCAACCGTAGCCTACGAGGGGGGGTTAGGTAAAGCCAACAAAATGAGGATTATTGTGGTAAGGCTAATCCTCTGCCTTGCTCCATTTGTGCTGGAGGTTGTTCTGCCTGTACTGGCATCTGTTGTGGTTGCATGGGTTGTGCTTGAATATCTTGTTCTGCAGCCATAGCTTCTTCACCACCATATTTTAAGATTAATCGTTTATTAGCTTCTGGATCACCTATTGCAGCATCAAACAAATCCTTTAATTCTTCAGGTGGCATTTGTAAAGTTTCTAATACAGCTTCTGTTATAAGAGGAAAACGCATTACAAAAGATTTTAATGTATTAATTTTTTCAGGTTGCAAATTTATTAAAAATTGAGCAAGTGTTCCTAACGCTACTTTTGGATCATCTTGACGCAATCCCGAATCTGTAAGTTCTTCTTGAGGTTCTTCCATAGCCATTTCTTCTGGCATAGGTTCAGCCATTTCTCTAGGCCGATTAAATACTTCCATTTGTTCTTGAGGTACAACTTCATCTACCATTATTTATCTCCTAATACTAAATTTGTATTTTTTTGTTTAAAGGGCAACATAGCTGCTCCTAATACTGCACAAATAGGAATAGCTATAGACAGCATAGCTAATCCTATTTTAGAACCTTTACCTACTCCCATCTGATGAGCAATTTCTTTTGTTACAGGAGTTGCTAACCAATTTATTTTTTTAGTTAAATTAGAACTTTTTTGCATTTGTTTTACTATTGGTTTTGCCCATAAATGATATCCATCTTTAACTATACTAGGAATAACTTCACCCCATTCTTCATCTGCTTTAAATATAATATCATCAAGTAGTCCTTGCTTATAAAGTTCTGTACAAATAACTGTACCACTACCACCTGTACCACCTCCACTCATACCACCACTTTGTATGCCTTGAATCCCTTCAGCACCTGTAGAAGAGATACCAGCAGCAGCATCTTGTCCTGTAGCTGCTGTACCGGGTGGACCTAAACTTGGTTGATTTGCTGACATTGCTGCGTTCATTTTAGCTACGTTTAATGCTGTTTGTGCCTCTGCTTCTGCTTCTGCTTGTGCTTGTGCTTGTGCTTGTGCTTCTGCTTGTGCATCTTTCATACCTTTAAAACCTTCAGATAAAGACTTCTGCTGTTGAGCTAATTGTCCTTCAGAAAGTGCTTTTGCTCCTTGTTCAGTTGCCATTCCATGTACAGAAGTCATTCCTTTCTTACCAATCTCACCTGCTACAGAAGGATCAATATTAGGCTCTGTAGATATTGCTCTTACGACTGCAATGTCGTTTTGTTGCTCCTCACTTAAATTGGGCAAATCTTTTTGAATATCAGGAAGTAAAGAGTTCATTTTATTTTGAAGAGCAATGGCCTTTGGTGTCATATAACTTTGCTCTACGCCTATAAGAAATGAAAGAGGATGCTTACTTCGCTTAAATGATATAGTAGCTTGATCTTGATAACTCAAACTCTGAAAATCTGATTTATATCCTGTAGCAGATACATTACCATTATTATCTGTAAATGAACCATCACTATTAAAGCTTCCATTTTCTGTGCTTATACCTACTGGTCCTGAGTATGACCAATTTCCTGTTTTTTTATTTATACTAAAGTATAAGTCTGCTATGTTATCTGTAGATTTAAGACCTGTTAAATCTGCCTTACGAGCAATAGCCATTTGAGTAAAACCTTCAGTGGGGGACAGAGCATCAGTAGGATTATTCATATTATAAGCTGCTAGAACAGGCATACCAAAAAGTGTACTTACAGCATGAATAGATATTCCAGTTATAGGATCAAATCCAGTACCCGGAATACCCATAACAGCTTGATCTACTGCCGTTTGGGGTTGACTAGCATGATTAGCTATAGCATTTGCAACTTTTATTCCTACCCCTATTGGTCCCAAAAACCCACTTTTTAAACCAAGAACAGATGGTACTATATTTGCTGCTGCTTCTAGTCCAAAATCAGATATATCCGTTGCAGAAACACTAAGTTCTCCAATGCCCTCTACTTTTCCTAAATTAATTGCAGGAGCATCGGGAGTATCTGTAGCTAATCCTGCAACAGTTTGTGCAAATGATGGAGGTTGTGTACTAGATATTATATCTGCTGTTGTAGGAGTAGGAACTGGAGACATTACACTAGGAGCTTTAGAACCACTAATTTCAGCACCAGTAGCTACTGCTTGTGCAGAAGGAGTAGGAGTTGATACAGAAGGAGGACCACTTACTGAAACTCCACCACCACCTCCACTTCCTGTAACACCACTTGGAGGCCCACCAACAGGTACTTCTTTTGGAGTTATTGTTTGAAGTTGTTTTGATATATCTACTTGTTGATCTGTAGCTGGAAAATATCCAGAAGGAATACTTCCCTGTATTTGCCCACCTATGCTAGTTGCATAAAAAATATTACCAGAAGAATTTACATAAGGAATAACTTTATATTCTCCTGCAGTTAAAAGACTTGTTTTTTGTTGAGTAGGACTATATGTATAATTAGGACCATATGTTTGAAAACTTGGTCCGTATACAGATTCAGGAGTAGTTCCTACAGGAGCAATAATAGAATTACCTACTTGTGCTCTTGTGTATATATCTGTATACTGTTTTTCTGCTCCCGGAGGAGATACAAATTTATATTGATCTGCTCCTACCTCAATAAAATAACCATTAGGATATTGAGACATTACAGGAGTACTTTGTATACTTGTAGGTCTTAACGGTTGAATTAAAGGAGTATTAGAAATATTAGATGGTGTTAAAGTAGGAACTGAAGAAGGAGTTTCAGGAGGAAGTTGTGGAATAGGGGTTGAAGCTAGTCCACCAAATTGATATTCAGGAACATCTTCTTCATCCTGCATTTTAGGTAAAGGTTCACTCTCATCCATTATTGCTTCATCAGGATTTCCCATTAATCCCATGTCTTGCATTTGCTGGTAACCTTCTTGTGCTTTTTGAATAGAGTCTATGTATGTTTCTACACCATGATAGTTTACAGCATACTCAGGAATTACCATTTCTCCCGAACTAAGTTTTGCATCTATATCATCTCTTACACCTTCAGGTGTACCGCCTAATGGTACTTCATTGCCACTTACAGGATCAATTTCTTGTTCTTTAGGCTCAAATCCCATTATGTTCATTTGCTCATTTGCTTTAGCCATGTTTAAGCCCCCACTTTGAAAATTCTTTCTAGCGTTTGTTATAAGAACATCACTAATATATCTAGAAAGATTTGTAGCTCTAGCTGCTGTTTCTGGTCCCTTTGGTCCTTTTACAAGTATATAATCTTTCTTAGCAATGGCTTCTTTAAAAGGATTATCTGGCTTATATAGTCCTTTCTTTCCCATTCGTATTGTTGGAACAAGAACTTCTCCTCCCAAATCTTCTGAGTAACCACTTTTAGTTCTAACAGTTTCATTTGCTTTTGTTGTAGATGTTGCAGGGTCCATTGCACGTATCAACCACTTAGGCTTTTTTTCTGGAATTAAAGATTCTAGTGCTTTCATTTCTGGTGGTGGAATACTTAGTAATGAATTTTTGTTAGCCATGTGAATTAACTTCATCCTTTAATTGTTTTATTTTACGTAAAGTAGCAATTGATCCCTGTGCTCTACAAAAAATTACAGAGTTATCTGTTTGTTCTAAAGTAGCTTGTTGTTGCATAATCATCCAATCAATATAATCATTGAACGCGACCCACTGGCGTTTGTTGTTGACCAGTGTTTTGAGCTTGTTGAGGAGCTTGTTGTGTTCCACTAAATTGTCCCTCCATAGGTGTAGGTGCAGCCCCAACTCCAATAGTGCCACCACCACCGCCTTGTAAATCATTAGGATTTAAGCCGGGAGCTTGTTGTTGAGGTTGCTGTTGTTCAGCGAGAGGTTGTTCAGCTTGTTGTTGTTGTAGTATTTTTGCCTGTCTCATTGCTTCTTCAGGAGTATTACAAACCTTGTCAGGATCAAGACCCATTGAATTTGCAATCTCACGAATAATAGAGGTAAACTTAGCAAAAGGAGCAAGAGCAGGATTACCTACAACTTGCAAGAATTGTAATAGACGTTGACTTCTTACCTCATTAGCCATTAAACTTTCAGTTCCACGAGCTTTAATTTCAAGATCTCCTTTAATGTCAGGATCAAAATCAAACTGCATATTAAAACTATAGAAAGATTCTCCTAATGGACGTAATAGATAATCGTCAAAGTTTTTAACGACTGTTTTAATGCTTCCTGCAGCAGCACCCATAAGCATAGACATTCCTGCAGCAGTTCTTCCTGTACCTGTTACTCCTGTCTGTCCATGTGAAAAACTAGGAAGTCCTGTAGCTTCATCTGAAAGCTGTCTAGCTTTGTCAAACAACTGCATGTTTTCGTTACTTACATTTGGAAACTTTGTACCAAACACAGCTTGTCCCGGAGCACCGCCTTGTCTACGAAATATTTTACCGGGATATACTTGCAAGTCCTGTCCCGGAACAAGATTAGTTTCATCTACTTCAATAAGAAGATTTCCACTAAGCACAGCATTATCTACTGCCATACGCATAAACCCATTCATTAAAGTTTGCGTATCGTCCATATTCTCAGCAAGGCCAATACCAAAGAAGCTATAAGGATTAAGTTCATAAGGTACAGCATAATAAGGAATACGAGCAGGTTTAAATGGATTTACAACAAGGCGTAGAATAAAGTTATTACATACCCAACAATTAACTTGTATTTGATCTACATTTTTAAATGCTTTAGGTAAGTCTAATCCAAATTCTTCTGCCATATCAGTATCCATTGTTCCCCAATATTCAAGAACTTCATACCGTTCAGGATGATCATTTAAGTAATAATCTTTTAAGTCATCTTCCCAATATTCACTTGAGTATACTTCTCCCATTTCAATACATTTATCAATGGCTTCATCCCTAAAATGAGGTCTATCTTTTAATGCACGTAATTTAGATTTAGAAAGCTTATGACGTTCAATTACATATGTAACTTCATCCATGTTACTTGCATCTGGATCAGGATATAAATCCCAACAAGATACACTACTTACTTTAGGTACAGTTTTAATTGTAGGATTATACTCTCCATCTTCTTCCCAATTAGCATATTCTTTATTAACGGCAAATGGACCCTTAATAATTCCTGTACCAAATAAAGCACACTCAAAAGAAGCAGATCGTAAATGCTTACTTGCACCTGATTCTTCTAATTGATCCATTATTTTCTTTTCCATCTTTTTAGCTGCTACTGTTGCAGGATGAAATGTTACTGCAGAAGGTGTAAGTCCTTCTCCTTCTTTTAGCCCCTCAATGTCTGAAAGTTTGTCTTCCAAAGGACCAAGTTTTAGTTTACGTTCAGATAAACTTTCAGCAGTATCTCCGGGTTCTAAATCTTCTCCATCTCCCGGAAATCCATACGGACTTGTTGGAGCTTGTTCTTCTTCTGCAACAGCTTCTTCTGTTTTGTCATTAGGATCAAAATGAACAGACTCCGTAACTCCTTCAGGTAAAGTTGTAGGTTCTATACTTAAAGGAAATTTTTGTCTTGCAAATAATACATCTGTAATTTGACCATAGGCTGCAAGAACTTTTGTTTTTGTTACCTTAATAAATACACGAGATCGCTCTGATTCTGTAAACTGTACATCAGGACTATAAATACCACGATAGTTACGATAAGATTGCAACCATCTCTCTTCATCAAATCTTCTCCAATCTTTTGATCTTTTAAAATTGTCTTGAATAAAAGCTATTATACCTGACAATTCATCATCATTAGTTTTGTCATCTAAAACTAAAGTATCTTCTTCTTCAAAGTTTTTATCTACCATATTTTAATATCCAAAGGTTGCATCAGATGGAATATATTTATCTGACATTTTTTCAATCGTAAAATCAAATATGCCTCTTCTTGGCCTACTCATTACGCCGTATCTTAAAGCATCGTATAAATGATCTTCTGCTTTTGTGTCTACATCTTCACTATTCTTTTTATCAAGAGGAATTGAAGGAAGTTGAGAAATAAGATTTCTACAAGTATAAAATACCGTCATGCCGGGAATTTGACCATCATCATCATATGATTCCTGCATTTGCAATCGACGGTGTATCTCATTCTTTCCTGCTATTCTACTTCCAGCACTTCTATCACTTGGCCTCCAACGACATCCAGTTAAAATCATTTGTTCTGCTAAACTTGGTCCTGTATCTCCTCGTTTGTGCCAACAAGAACTATCTAAAACACCATAAAGAATTGTACCATCATTTTCCTCTAAATGCAATACTTTATTAGCTAAATCTTTTGCTAACACTTTTGATACATACAATTCTCTGTATACAACTAGCTGACCATCTGGAGCCACTGCAAACCATAAAACAGCACTGTAAGAACCATAGCCATAATCACAGGCTCTAAACTTGGGCCAATTCTTTGGTATATCAAATGGTTCAACAACATGTACTGTCCTATCAAATTCAGGAAATGCAGCACCTTCTGCTACATCCCAATTACCGTCCAGTAATCTTTTTCTTTGATTTTCTGGTAACGATAACAACATTGTTTCATAATCCCCACTTGTTGATAGATAAGGATTATCAAACAGCTTTGCAGGAATAAATTTCCTGCTAAATAATGGCTCACCTTCTTTACTATGATTTTTAGGATATACCAAAGTTTTTCCATTTTCATCTGTAGCCCAAAAAGATGAGCCGGGAGTTGAAGGATCTATAAAATACTTTTTTACCCAAACATGTCCTGCACCACCGGGATTTGTAGTAGCTCTCATATACACTGGAAGATCAGGCGCAGTAGACCTCAATCTTGATCTTAAATAATCCCACGCAAATGGTGTGGGCCATTGCGTAAGTTCATCAAAACCTATCCAGCAAAAAGATAACCCTTGGTAACGGAGTACATCATCATCTCTATCTAGATATGACAGCCACAATCTACCGCCTGAAGGGGAAGTCCACTGCATTTTTCTTTCCGACCATTTTGCGCCAGAAATTATTTTTGGATAAAGCTCTTGTGATTTCCAAACCAACTCTCTTAATTCTTCTGTAGTTCTACGTAAAAGTAGACCAGAAAATTGTGGGTGATTTAAATACCTAAGAGGATCAGCCAACATTGCGTAGCTCTTTCCTCCTCCTGCCGCACCACCATATAATACTTCACGATCTGATGACGCTAAAAAGTTTGTTTGTGGTCCTTCATTGGGTTCAAATAAAACATTGTATTTTTCTTTTAAAGATAACTCTGTACTTTTTTCTTTTATCTGTGGTTTAGGCTGCGGAGGGTTTTCTTTCTTTTCTTTCTGTTCCTTTTTCTTTCGCGCCTGTACGTTTTTCCTCAAGTTCTTCAAGTTTTTTGATGGCGGTTTCATACTTTTTAGCCCACGACCTATATGTTGCTGCCTTACTTTTCCGTTGCTTTTCTTTTTGGACTCTTTTTCTAAGTCCGATATGGGAGATTTGTCGTCCTGTTCTGTCACTTAACCACCTTGCTACATCTCTGTATGAGTATTCTGTTAAATACTCTCTTGCTAACTCTAGAGCTTCTAACTCATTGACAATAGGTACAAGAACATCTTCATCTTCCTCATGTACTTTATAGCCAAACGGAATAGTTCTACTTATTCGTGGTATTTCTAACCAGACACTATCTTCTTGTAGACCGATAGGATCAGGCATTTTAAAGTATCCTGCATCATACATTATTGTTTTTTTCTATTTTTTCTACCTGACACTACTCGTAAATTCTTTTTTGAATTATTTTTAGGATTACCGTCTTTATGATCTATATGTTTACCATCTCCTTTACGTACTTTTCCTTTACGTTGCGCTTTTCTTCTATTTTTATTTCTTAACGCACGTTCTTCTTTCATACGCTTACTTTTATGGTACTTTTTATAATCCCCTTTACTGTATGCCATGTTCTTTTGGTGGAAGAAGCATGATACCTTGCGGTGCAGATACTTCTACCTTATCTGTTTTTTGAATACCAATACGGTCTAGCATTTCTTTAGCTGCATTTAACCTATGTTGATTACCTAATTCAGCAGGATGATCTAGAACATTAATTAAAGCATTTGCTGCTTTTGGTGCATTAACTGCAAGATACTCTTTTGTTAGTTCAAGTATCTCATCTTTAAGTGAACGCACAATTTCAGAAGTGCTTGAACCTTCACTATAACCAGCTAAGACTTTAGCTCTAGAAGAATCTCCTCCAGCTTCATCAAATAGTACTTGTAAAAATGTATTTTGTTTTGTTGTTAATTCTCTCATTTTCTAAGACTTCTATCTCCAAACCACCAAGCTACAGCAGTGGTCGTTAAAAACATAATCTGGTTTGATAGCTCATGTACAATGCTAGGATTTTCTCTGACTTGCCAAAAGATATAACCAGTAAAAGCAAGAAGTAAAAAAGTAAGTACAGGACGTACAAACCGTAGCATAGAAGAAATAAAGACAGTTGTAGGTCCATAAGAAGCATCATGTGCATATGACGCAGACTTCATTTCTGCTACAGATTCCATTTCTGCAATAGCTCTTTCACTTTCAAGTTCTTCTTTACGTGAACTAATTTGTAATTCCTGTAGTTTAAATTCCTGATCAAACTGAAGGGTCATTTCTTTTAGCTTTTGTTTCTTTTCTAAGAAACGTCCTACAGTGCCAATTAAACTACCTAAAATACCAGTAGCACCACCTGTTAATACAGAAGCAATAATATCGAACATCTAATTCTCCTTACCAAGTTGCAAAGTATTTACGATTATCTACGTGTACAAAACTTTTATAATTTATACCTAGTCCTTTAAAACCTGCAGCCTTTGCTGCTTCAATTAAATCTTGTTTATCTAATCCTTTTAACGATATATCAAAAGCAGTGGAAGGACATTGTTCTGTTGCCCTATGTTGGCTCTTAGGAGAACCTCCCACCCTTACATTATGTAAAGGACATCTTGCTGCACTATTAATAATCATGGGCCTTTGAAGTATGTTTCTTAGCCTTTGAAGGGTATCAATTGCTTCATCTTGTACATACCTTGTTCCACATCCACACTTACATTCTAGTTCAGACCATTTAAAAGATACGCTTGCTTGTGAAGGACTAGCCATTTTTTTAAAATATTTTCCATAGTACAGTTATTAAAGCAATCAGCAATGTTAATGTAGAACCCATAATTAATGCTTCTACTCGTCGTATTCTACTAAATAAGCTATCAAGTTGTCGTTGCACAGATTCTGCCCTTACAAAACATTCTCTTTCATGCGCTAACAATTCTGCTTGAACTGCGTGTACAGATGTGCTACCATTATTTTCTTCCTTGCTATTTGGCATTGTTGAGTGGCTTTGTAACTGATTCTTTTAGTTTTTTTACTTCTAACATATCTACTGGTTCCACTCCTGTATTTTCTCTAGTTCCAAATAGCATGGTTACATTGATCCTTTTATTCTCAAACCCCGGATGAAATTCTACATCTGCCGTTTTGTGAAATAAATTAGAATCGAACATTACACACCTATTATACTTGTATGGTATATAAAGAGCCTTTGAATCATTGTCCTTTAAGAATTTAATAACTTCGGTTTTGTCGTCACCATTGTATCTAGTAAAATCCCAATCAGGCGGTGCTCCTTTGTCCCAAACCCACATACCTCCTGACTTACCAATGTCCTTCTCTTCATCATAGTGAACATTACACTTTGTAGGGGTAATCCAAAAGTTTGTATTAATTGCTGCAAAGTCTGCATGAATATCAATACCGGGACATTTAGATTCATACTTAAAAGCCCACATCTGGCTCAAATGCCTTTTGTTAGCATTATTAAATATGCCGGGAAGTTTCTCCATTAACTCTGTCGCTAATGTCGTCAACACATTTGGTTGAAAGCCATGCTCTCGAAATGCTCCTAAATATCCCCTGCCATAAATAGTATTCCAAAAAGGAAACTCAAGACAGTAACTACGCAACTTTTGTAAAGCTTCTTCATTTAAAAAATCGTCCAGTATTACAAGATTAGGATTTGTATTGTAATAGCTTTTCTCTATATTGTCAAATGGTAAATTAAAGTTTAATGATCCTTGCCTGTGTTCGTGGTAAGGAAGAGTTAATTTACCATTATTTAAAAGCCATATTAAATGTCCGACATCATGGGCTTCTTTTAAATACGGACGATGTTCCTCAAAAGGTTGTTGACTACAGTTTTCTAATGGATCGTATGGTTTTTTAGCTACTTCTTTTTTCTTATTTTGTCTCTTCTTTTTACTTTGGGACATTAACTACCCCTTTTTGCGAGTTCTCCTAGCAGAGGAATTTTTCTTTTTTTCAATTTTCTTTACATATTTCTTAATCTTGGCTGATTGTCTTTTATGCATTTTAGATGCTTTTACTAATTCTTTAGATACTCTTTTTAAAGTTTTTACCATTATTTCTTACTCTTCTTTTTATTTTTAATTGTTCTAACCATTGTAGGTTTTCCACCTACTCCTTGTGTTTTTGCTCTTTTTCTTTTAACAGCACTTTTTACTTGTGATTTTGTCATGCTATTAGCTTTTGACCTTGGCACACATTTAGGATATTTTCTTTTACTGCCCTTTGCAGACTTTCTACCACAAGACTGAAACTTACCTTTTTTCTTGGGTGCTCCTATGTCTACCCAATCACCTTTCGGTCCTTTACCAAACCATGCTGTAAGTCCACCTGTAGGTTTAACCATTATTAGCTCCTATACCCACCACCACGTTTTTTATAAGTACGTACTAACCAAGCATTAGCATAAGCAGAAGGATATACATCAAACTTTCTTTTTGCTTCTGATTTTACTCTTGCATATAAAGAAGGATTAGTAGGTTTAGCACCACTTGTTTTCTTTTTAGCTTTAGACTTTTTTGTTTTAGCCATTATGCTTTTTTCTTTTTTGCTTTTCTCTTTGTTGGCTTTTTAGCTGTGCCTACAGCAATCATAATGGAAGCACCACCGCCACCTTTTTTATCGTCTACATATTTACCACCGTATTGTCTAGCAGCAGCTTTTGCTTTCTTTTCACCCTCTTTTGTATAGGGAAATTTTACCATTGGCATATTACATACTCCTTTATTTTTTTATATTGTATTCAAAGATAGACATTCCAAATATGATATTTAATAATTGTGTAAATAAATCCCATAAAAAAGATTGCCATACCAATTTCGTGTAGTCTTCTATTAGCAGAAATTATTAATGGTAACATAATAATAAGCATAATAACTCTACCTAATACTTTAACAGATAAATACTCTTCAGCGTAGAATACAAAAAAATTACCAAGAAGACATACTTGTAGGGTCCATGCCAGACCTAATATAATTCTATGATATTTATAGTAGTATTCTTTAAGGTCAATTGCCTTTACATAATCAGTCGTATTATGTGGTGTAATCACTTCACAGATCATAAACATAAGCATTGGAACTGCTAAAAACAATAAATATGTAAATAAATTCCAACCACTATTAGGAAAAAAATCTAAATTATTTAAGGGATAACAAGTCCACCAAAACAATATCATAGTAAAAAAAGTTATAAAACAGAATATTGTATGGGGCCAATAAAATTTAACCTGTGCTTTATTTGCTACTAATGCCGTTACGTTAGTCATTAGATTTACAAACGCTAGTCCTAGTATTAAAAATGCTACAGGGGCAAGATGTGCAAAAACCATGTTACTAGGGTAGTACTATTTTACATTTTTATTTCTTTAACTAGCCCACCAGCAGCGTACATATGTTTCTTACCTTTGTACATGCCACCCTTCATCATTTCAGGCTTCTTCATTGCCATACCACCATATCCACCTTTATTCATTTTCTTAGGTTTTTTACGAGGCAGACGTACATCCTCAGTCACTAAACTTGGTCCTGAAAGTTCTGTAGACATGCTTGTATACCTATCTGCTAAGTCTCTTAATTCATCTAAAGTCTTTGCTCCATTAATCTCTTTATCTGAAGCTCCATATTTTTTAGCTCTTTCTATTAAAGAAGCCATTTCAGCATCTTTATCTGTATATCCTATTCCTTCGGGCATGTTCTATTCTCCTTATGTCAATATAATCAATATGACTTCAATTAATGTGTTTAACCATGTATTTATTGACCTAC
>Ga0208919_1000473_pt1 | contig 26959 bp, 34 predicted proteins | sample 4_EtaG_FD_184076 | JGI IMG/M metagenome (GOLD analysis project Ga0208919, IMG submission 184076) | Marine viral communities from the Subarctic Pacific Ocean - 4_ETSP_OMZ_AT15127 metaG (SPAdes) (version 3) | ecosystem: Environmental > Aquatic > Marine > Oceanic | place: Pacific Ocean | collected...
ACTTAAGGCGGAGGAGATAACACATGGCCCTTAGATATGGTGTAGGTCTCCAACACATGGGGAACCTGATCGGCAATATGGCCCAACAGTCTCGTGAGGAACGAATGCTCAACGAGGCGAACGCACGTGAGGATGCGTGGCGACAACAGCAGTTTGGTCTTCAGGAAGATCAGTTTAAAGAAGCCCAACGCGCAGCAACGGCTCGTGAAGGACTACAAGCAAAAGGTCAGTCACTTGACGTACTAAAAACTGCACTAGAACACGCACCTACGGATTCTCCGATTGACCCTTCGCTTGTCGGAATGGCAACAGGCATACATCCAGGCATGGAGGGGATGTTTGAACAACGTGAAGCAGGTCCCTTACCAGGATTTGTCGGACCTACAACACAACAGTATCCACCCCCGATGACACAAGCCGGATATTATCTTCAGCCTGATGTTCAGGACCGAGTTGCACTCGCGGGATTGGATATTCAACGAGACCGACTTGGTCTGCAACGCGACCAGTTTGGGCAAACATCAGATTACAATGACAGAATGCTTGCCCTCCAACGAGACAGGTTCACTGATGAACAAGGAAAATGGCGAGGAACACTAGGTCAACAAAAAGAACTCGGACTCCTTGATACATTGGTTCGGGGTCAGACATCTATGTCTACTCAATATGGTAACCTGATCAACCAATTTTTGAAACCTGGACCACTAGAACAACAAGGTGTCATTACTCCTGAAGAACAAGCACAACTTGACGACCTGCGATTACGCATAGCTGAAATTGGCAATAAAATAAATACACGGTTTACTACAATGAACCAAGGGAGTGGGTTAGTCACGAATGACCCACTTACGCCATAGAAAGGAGGAAGGATGCCTAAAGTCGGAAAGACGAAATACAAAACCGTGAAAGCAGCGAAGACTGCTGCCAAGCGTACGGGTAAGAAACTCGTCATGACCAAGAAGAAATACTAATGCCTACTCCCACCAAAGGTTGGACCATCAGTGAAGCTGCCCGTGAGATTCGCGCAACGAATCCTGCGGTTAAGGATCTTGATGATATGCAGGTCATTGACCAGTATCTCACCAATTTCCCAGAAAAGCGAAATTCCATTATTGGGTTACCAGAAGCAGTAAACCCATGGGTTCCGCAAGCACCTGAGGCTCCTCCGCCTACACCCATCCCCGAAGCCCCACCAGAACAGGATATCCCCTTTACATGGGGTGGTACTGCTCTGCGTACGCTGCCCCCACTGATTGCTGGTGGTGCTGGTATGGCTGTCGGTGGTCCTGTGGGAATGGCTGTTGGGGGAGGCACCGCTGCCACGATTGGTGAATGGCTCGCCCAAAAGTATGAGGGTCGAGATGAAATCAATCCGTATGAGGTTGCGGTGCAGGGAGCAATGGGTGCGATTCCCTTTATGAAGACTGCAACCATTCCTAAAGCGATTGCACAGGGTGTTGCTCATGGTGGCGTGGGTGGTATGGGACTTCATGCTGCTCAAGGGGGCGAACTAACGCCAGAAGCCCTCCTCGCTGCTGCTGGCCCATCTGCGCTTGCTGGTGGCGTTATGAGTGGTGGTGCCCAAGGATTGATGAATCGATTCCTGAAGGCCGGTGGGCAAGTGGGTGCGGAGGTTTCCCCGATGCAACCGAAGACGGGGGTCCCGCAGCAAATGGGATTACCGTTTGATGATGCAGCACCGATTTCGATGACCACACGGCCAAAACCAGGTGGGCAAATGGAAGTGCCGGATTCCGCACGACAACGTGACTTATTTGATACTCCTGATGCTCCTGTCGATACACGCTCACCACAAGCGATGGAGGGCTATCTCTTTGATGATATGAGACCGCTTCCTCCTGATATGGTTGGGCCACCGGCTCCGATTCCATTCAAGGCAGGTTCTGAGTTTGAGGTTCCGACCTCCGCGACAGCCCGGACACCACCACCGAAGCCACCAGTTGATGCTGGTGCCCCACCGCCACCATCCGGTGATGTCCCGACTGGCGGAGACCCATGGGTAGACCTGCAATACAATCAACGACCAACATTGTATGGTGCAAAGGACATTGATAAACGTCCATGGCTTGAATCATTCGTCAAGAAGTATGCTGACTATAAAATACCTGTCCGTCGATATATCTCCGAAGCACAAAAAAAGTTTGGTGTCTCTGACCCACTGACAGCAGCGGACCAAATGGACCTCGATATTGGAGGCATTTACCCGAAAAAGCTCCTCTCCACGGAGAAGATGAATAGCTACCTACGCAGTATGAAGAGAGAGGGGATACAGGAAGATGTCACCCGCCTCGTTGACTACGACAGTATGAATCACCATATACGTATTCTTGAAGACAATGAACTGCGCGGTCTTGGCACATCAAAGGGTATTGACTTTACAACATTTGAGGGAGCCTTCCCTAAAGGGTTTACCGCACAAAATATCGCGGAAGGGCGAGCACGACTTCAAGCCAGTATGTCACCAGAGCGGTGGAATCGTGTGCAACAAGAGGCAAATTTCCTCTACGACCAGAATAGAGAGACTATTGATATTCTCCTGAAGTCTGGGCGAATCTCGCAGGAATATTACGATAAGCTCACAAGTCGAGGGTCTGGATATACTCCGCTCTTGCGATTCCTTGATGCGAACGAGCAAAAGATGCTCAAGGAAGGAATGCGTGCGGGGAATCAGAAAGACCTGACTGCCTTTAATCGATTTGTCGGGTCAACCCGTGCCACACGAAATCCCTTTGAGGCATCAATCGCATATCGACACGCTGCACTTGAGTCTGCTGGTCGGAACGAATCGGGTCGCGCATTTCTCAATTACCATAAAATGGGAAGTGAAATGTCCGATGCCTTTCCTGTCGTACGCACAGAAGGGCAGGAAGCAATACCTGGTACCTTAAGCAAAACCAAAGCCGAACTGGATGCTCAATTTGGCGAAAATCAATGGGCATCGTTCTCTACCTTCGACAATGGTCAGGAAATACAAATAGCTGCACCGACATATGTAACGAACGCCATTAAACTCGTGCAACCACAGTTCGCTGATTTACTTGGGCTACAAGCACTCGGCACCGTTGGCGGGATGACACGACGGATGGCAACGGCAGCGAACTTGGCCTTCTCACTCCCGAATGTCCTTCGTGACGTGACCGACATGGCACTACTAGGAAAGGTCATGGGGAAGAATACAGGCGGGTTTATGAACTATGCACGCGAGTGGTTCTCCCTGCTTCCCTCACAATTTAAACGCGCATTTACAGACCCACGTACCGCAGTACGTGGACGTGATGCCTTCCTCCAGTCTGGGGCAGGTGGGTCTACGCAAGCCATTGAAATTAACCCACAGGGATTTCTTCAGTTAGATGATTTACAACTCACCGCAAAAAGCTCTTGGGATTCGGTAAAAGGTGGTGCTGACAAAGTTCTCTTTGGATGGGCTGAGAAGGTAAGTAACGTATTGGAAGAGAACACCAAGCTCGCTGCCTATAACACAATGATGGGCGTGACCAAACAGAATGAAGCCGGACGACTTGCTGATATGACCGAGGAGGCAGCACGAGCGATTGCCTTGGAGGTTCGACGTTATGGGGGGTCTCCTGACTTCGCGGTTCGTGGCGAGAAATCACGTGAACTAAACGCAATGATTCTCTTCTTCAATGCTCAGGTACAGGGAATTAGCCGAAACATGAAGGGGATCAAACGACTCGCCACCGATAAGAGTATGCGTACTCAGGCGGGATACGTCCTGACCGGAATTCTCGGAACAGAACTCTTACGAAATCAATGGAATCGGAGTTTCGTCGATAGCGACGGCACCCCATCCATGGACCGTGTCACCGATAATGATGAAGAGCAGTATTTTACATTTATCGCGCCGTGGACTGAAAATGTCAATGGTGTCGAACGCCACGCGATGATCAAGTGGTCAAAAGGGCACGCTGCTCGCCCGTTATTCAATCCAGTTGCTGCGATGATTCGGAATGCTGACCGTGAACTGACCGATGCCGGACCACAACGTGGTCGTCGTGATGCCTCACAGATTGCCATGGATACCGCATCACAATTCCTCCCAGGGAGTTTTAATATTCGGACAGATAAACCATTAGCATGGGAAGTTGGTCGTGGCGCGATTGCCTCACTCAACCCCGTCTTCAAAGCACCCATAGAAGCAGCGATTGGAAGAAATACATTCTCTGACATTCCCATTGTCCCAGATCGTTTATCAAATCTTCCACCAGCAGAACAATACACAAGCCGAACCGGAGAAACCGCGAAACTTCTTGGACAGGCAACAGGATTCTCTCCGGCACACATTGAGAATTTTCAACGTGGTGCATTCCCTGGTCCTGGTGAGGTGGTTGCAGGAGTCAGTGACGCAGCCATTAGTGCGTTCAAGGGCGACACATCACCAGCAGAACTCCCCTTCAAAGTTGGTGAAGAGCTAATAGACCCCATTGCACGACGCTTTCGTGCATCAACAGGTGACCAAATTGACCGTGACCAACAAAGCATCTTTTATGAGATGACGGAAAAGGCGAAGGGAGCACAGGCACTCGTTCAGCGCACACTTCGTGAATCGGGTGGTGACCAAGCTGCGGTGCAACGTGTCATCGATGAAAATGAAGACTTGCTTCGTATGCGTCTTCCACTCATTCGGATTCAAAACCAATTAGGGGCAATTCGTCGACTGCCGGATGAGCAGCGATTACCGTTACAGCGGAAATTACTGACCTCGGCAATGCAGATTATGAATCCCCTAACAGAAGATAACTTAGAAAAGTTCTATCGGAATTATCAGGAGCGTAAGTAATGGCAATGCCCATGCCACCACAAATGATGGCTCCACCACCACCACAACCGATGGCTCCTCCGCAGCAGCAACCGCAGATGATGCCACCACAACAGCCGATGATGCCACCGCCACCTCCGCCTCCTCCGCAACCACTCTTTCGGTTCAAGCCGAACGATGGCACCGTGGTAGGGCAGCAACTGGCACAGATTCAAGGCACGATGCCGTCACGTCCCGATGAACCAACGCCCACTGACATTCAGAGTATGCTCCAAGGAAATCTGGAAGCCCCTCCTCCCATTGAGGACCCAGTTCCAGACAATGTCATGTATGACCTCATCAACGACCTCGGACTTATGAAGGTGCCAAAGAATGGCAAGAGATAAGCACGGACACGAACTTCCAGCAGCAAATACCACTCAACGGTATGGGCAGGAAATTCGTCTGCCCGATTTTATTCAGAACATGATGCCGGAGGAGACTCCCCCATCGACTGAGGTGCCACAACTCAATAAGGCCGAATTCGCACAGGTGCTCCACGAAAATCCCCAAATGCCTCAAGAGCCAGATGATAGTTATCTGTCGCGGATTATGGACACCGCCATCCCCATGGCTCTCCGTATTCTTCCTGCGATTGGTGGCAGTATTATCGGAGGATTAGGTGGGAGCATCCCCGGCTTGATGGCGGGTGGTGCAGCCGGAAGTGGTTTTGGTGAAGGGCTTGCACAAGCATATGAAACCTCACGTGGTCTCCGTGAAGACTTCAATCCCCAACAGGTTGCCATGCAGAGTTTCCTTGGCGGGATTCCGCTTGGTGCGGGAAAGATTGCCTCAACTGGAAGACTTGCTGCACAAAGTGGTCTCCTTGGTGGGGGCAGCACCATTGGCACATCCCTCGCAGAAACCGGCGAGATGCCCTCTGTTCCTGAATTTCTCATGGGCACAGGTCTCGGCACAGTGATGGGGGCGGGAGCCGGAAAGCTCGCGCAGCGCCCAATGCGAAATGTCGCTGCCGGTGACCCACCATTCCAAGGGATGATGGATTTTGAGGATGTCACCGGAGCCATGCCTTCTCCGCTGCGTCGTGGCATCGAACCACAGTATGCGGTTGACCCACAACAACAAGGTCTTAATGTCCAAACAAGTCCCGCACAAGAAATGGGTCTCCCATCCCTTCAACAAAATACGGCGGTTCCATTAAGCTCCGAGGATTTATTATCAACACGACTTCGTACTGAAGAAAAGCTACCATCCCTCACTGGCGAATTTCAAACACCGTCGCTCACTGAGGAATTTGTAACGCCAATTACGCATTACTCAGGCCAGAGAGGTGCTGGCGTTGAGATGGGTGATGTTCAGCCAACAAAGGTAGCAAAGCTCACAACGAAACAACGAAAGGAACAAGAACGCCTCACAAACGTGATTCGTGAATCGAACAAGCGTTTGAATCATTTGATGGTCGAGCACCTGAAATGGGAACAAGGTGTCAAGGGAGCGAAACCCTTACCTGAAGAAGTACAGCGTGGTCTCCAGAAAAAAATAGATGACGCAACTACGAAACTAGAGGGTCGTATTGAGCACGTTGAGGTTGCATCCGACCTTCCTGCTGATGCTCGTGTTACAGAAACAGGGGCATATGGAACTCCTGTCTCGGCTGAAGGACCGCCTGTCGCACAGTATTCAGGTCCTACGCGATCCGATACTGGCGAATGGATTGACCCTGTAAAGTCGTATCAAACACGAGTTCCTGTGCCTGGTGACCCAGATTACGCAGGACCAGTCCTCAATATCCGAACCGACAAACAGCCATCATTGTTTGAAGAACCCATTAGTGTATGGGAAACCGCTGCTCAGAAGTTGACATCAAAGGCAACGTCAATAAACGAGACAAAAACCCAAGGTGCATCACGAGTAGCATTACATCACGGAGAATGGTCAAAGGGAACCCCCGATAGGCCAATCGTCAATGCAGATATTGGTGGTGGGGAATCTGATTTTACAACCATAGGTATTCGGAACCTCCGCGATGATGCAGACCCCAAATATGTTGAGAATCATGTCTGGGACCCATATAATCGCACCCCAGAACACAATCAACGCGCACTAGAACAAATTAAACATGGGCAAGCCGATACCGCCACGGTATCGAGTGTTTTGAATGTTGTTAAGGAACGTGGTGCCAGAGACCGTATTATTCGACAAGCTGCCGATGCCATTAAAGAAGATGGCACTGCCTATATTGTCATCCATGAAGGTTCAGGAACCGGAAAATTCGTCAAGGGTGTTTCCAATGCTGGCGCAGAGACAGACAAAATAGACCCGGAGACAGGTCTACCTTCATGGCAGAACAATGCAAAACCGGAAGAGTATCTCCCAGAAATCAAAAAATATTTCGGCTATGCCGAGGTAGAGAATATACAAACGTTTCCTGACTCACTCTCTACAGCAACAAAAGAACGTAAGATTAAAGTCATTGTTGCTCGAAATCCCCTCAAGAACAAAGTTCCCATCAAAAAAGGCAGAAGTCCCTTCTTTGGGGCTACAGAGCAACAAGCTCGACAGAAAGCAGCTACTGAGGTTACTCCGATTGTTGCTCGTAACTTTCGGCATATTCGCGGACATGATTCCTCAGACATTGCGAAGGCGCGTCGTGACGCGAACCTCGGCGGTGAGGGAGCACCACCACCGCGTTCTGACGAACTGAATGACCTCGCGGGTCGTGGGATTGAGGGATTAGCGTGGTATAAGGAACTCGGAGCAAAAGGGATTGCTGCCATTTATGGCATCGACCACCCAATCACACGACTCTATACTCGTATCCTTGCTGCAACTTCACCAGCACGGGCTGTGTACCCTGATAATATCAATGCAGCAGCACAAGTTACTGAGCGTATTCGGATGAATCCAGATGAGGCAACCCTAGCCCCCCTTGGTATTACTAGCGGAGCAGGAGCCAAGAAGAACATCCAACGAGTATTAGATGATTTCTACGAGAACACCGGACTCACCTCACGGAAGCTAGAAGCCCGAAAGGTTGGTGGGTTTGACGCAGCCCTGACCGATTCTCTTGATATTGCTGCTGGTCGAAAACCGACCGGCGGAATGCTCACACGAGAAGAAGCTGTTATCGACCGACATATGATGGCTGTTTATGGCTTCGACCCATCAAAGCAGGGAGCCTTAAAGAAGCTATATCACGGTGGTGCAGAGAACCCCAAGCAATTAGCAAAGTTCTGGCGTGATGTGTTTACAGACGACAATGGGAAGTTCCACAAAAAGTTATGGGAACGCCACACAAAACCAGCAACCGGCACAACAAAGTCACACGGAAACATTGTAGCAACGAAAGGAACCGAAGACCGTGTTGGCACCCTCTATGATTTTATTGCCGGTGACATCGAGATGAAGGCGATGTCGGCAGCAGATAATATTAAAGTCATAGACGGAAAAGGCGCAGAGCGCAGTTTACGTGAAATTATTGGTCGTCAACTTGATGTTCATGAATATCAGTCGATGGTCTGGAATGGGGTTCGCACGAAGTCACAGGCAGGGGGTGCGTATGAGAACCCCGCACGCCTCGTACGTGAACAGTATTCCGACCCAAATATCCCACTACCCATGGGTGAGCGTACTACCAAACTCGCAGAGGGCGTAAAACGGATTCCCACACTCTCTAAATTAGATGAGATGCCAGCGAGTGGATACGCGGGTGAGGGTCGTCCAACAAGCGATGCTGGTGCCAGAACAGGTGATGTGCTTGGGATGCGAATCAGCGGAGCAACAGAGTCCGACCGACAACTTGTAGATGAGGTTGTCAACGCTGCCCTAAGCCCGAAAGCACGTGCTGGAAAGAAAGACGGATGGGTCAATTATCGTATCGGTTACGATAAGGGGTCTGAAGCCTACTCCGCAACATCGATTAAACCAAAGGACCCATCTCGGTATATTGCATCCCAGTCCCGTAAGAGACAAGAAGCCTTCCGTAAACATGAACTCGTGTATGATGAACCACTAAAGGGCACCGGAAAGCCCGAAGAAATCAAGAAAATCTTAAACAACTTCCTCTACAACAATACACATATTTTGACACAGATGACCGAAGCCCGACCATCAGCACAGCGTCCCTTCCTTCGGGTGAAATACACACCACCGAAAAAGGGAAAAACTGGACGCTTACAGTTTGAGGTTGCACGAGAGGGCACCGGAGATTACACGTATAAAGAATAGAACTATTGACCAAATGCCCTAAAACGTGGTAAACTGGGCGCATGGTAAAACCTAAACGTCGCATTATCGGGTGGGATATCGAAGCCACCCATCTTCGCGCTAACTTCGGTCATGTGCTCTGTATCGGCTGGAAGGTCTTCGGACAGAAGACCGTGCATGTTCCATCCATTCAAGATTATAACGGGTCGTGTAAGTCGTGTAAAACGCTTAAGGAACCCATTAACGATAAGGCATTGTTGGAAGCCGTCTATGATGACCTCGCCTCGGCTGATGCGTGGGTTACTTGGTTTGGGAAGGGCTTTGATGTTAAGTTCGTCAACTCCCGACTCATCTTTCATGGGCTTCCTCCACTGCCTCCGATTCCACATATCGATGGCTGGCGCACCGCAAAATCGAAATTATGCCTGACATCGAATCGCCTCGCTACCGTGCAGGATTTCCTCCAGTTGCCCACCTCGAAAACGAGTGTGGACGGGCATCAATGGAATCTAGCCTCCAGTGGTGACCCATCAGCCTTGCGTTACATTATTGACCACTGCCGGAAAGATGTCAACGTCTTGGAGGAAGCCTACGACAAGATGCTTCCCTTGATTGTTGATTCCCCGAATATGGGACTCGTCGAAAAAATGGAAGATGGATGCCCACGCTGTGGTCTGGGTGTCCTGAAAACAAACCCTTCATGGATTTACTCTTCAGCGACACGCAAATACCAACGATACCAATGTATCGCGTGTGGTGGTTGGTGTAAACGTAACCAAGCCCTCGACCGCTCACCCTTCCTCGCCATGTAAATAGAAAGGAAGACGCAACTATGCGTCCGCTCATCGTCGCACTTCTGGTGCTGTTGTTGTTGCTCAGTTATAAACCTGCCGATGGCGCAAACTGGGCCAAGATTGCCGAACGTACTGTCGAGTCACTCGTCAAGCTAGAAACCTACAACTACCGGAGCGGTGACATGACGGGTCTCTGCACAGCCTTTGTTGTCAATAAGAAAGAAGGCTTGGCGTGGACCGCTGCACATTGCGTTGCACATCCTCGAAATAACTTCATCTCGGTTGCTCCACACGTTGAGGGCACGCCGGTTATTATTAAAGGGATTGGTCCACATTACGACCTTTCCCTCCTTCAACACGAAGCCTTCACACAGGTACCACGCGAACTGAAATGGTCAAAAGGGGTCAGTCTTGGTGATGACCTCATGCTGGTAGGCTTTGAATCGAATCACATCTGGGGTCCCGTTGCACGTCGTGGGATTGTCCATGCGATTGCTCCCGACTGGCTCCTCGCAAGTTTCATGAGTGAGGGAGGCAACTCAGGCAGTCCCGTTGTGGATGATGATGGAAGGGTGGTCGGGATGGCCGTAACCACCGCAGCGTTTGAAGACATTACCACCATTCTCACAGGAAATAGTATGGCCTACGCTAAAGTCTTATATTCCATCGGTCGCCATGAGTGAACGCGCAGCCGTTCGCCAACGTGAACTCGCACAGCGAAGACCAGGTACGCCTACGGCGGAAGGCTCTCCCGCACAGGCATTCTGGAACTTTCTCACCGACGACACTGTCGCACGGACAGAGCCGAATATGTGGAATGAGGAGGCATTACAAGAACGAGGGATGTCTGAGGAGGACATTGCTCGCTTTCAGCAACCCCAAGAAGTGCTTGGTGCGATGCCTGATGTCAGTCCACGGAATGCTGCCCAAATTGCTCAATTCCTCAATCGTGGTGTTGGCAATGTAAAAAACCTCATTCGGGCGTATCACGGCACAACACAACCAAACATTACGCAATTTAACTTAGCAGAAAAACTAAAACATGCAGACTCCATTCGTCCAGCATCGGCAATGGGACACGGACACTATTTTGCACAAGATCCGCACATTGCAAATATATACCGTGGAATGGCAGCACAGCACCGAGGACTGCCAAGAGATGCAGGGAATATCTACGCAGTTAATATTGAGGCTAACCCCCAACACCTCCTCGACCTGAATCGACCAATAGCACAACAATCAGATGAAGTGCTTGATGCACTCCATCGTGCAGAAGTCATTGATCGAAATCGGTTAGCCGAAGCGGTCGCAGCAGGAAATCCCAAGGCTGATGTCTCTGGTCGCTACGTGCAAGAACAACTTGCCCCGTTCCTCCCCGGCAGACCCGCCAGTCTTCAGTCGACATCGAGAGCGATTGCCCCAAATAAGCAATACGCCTCAACAATGTGGACAGAGGAACTACTCAATCCTCAAGGAACTGAACACCTGAGAAGTGCAGGATTGTCTGGAGCACGAGTCATCGACAGCACCCATCCCACTCGCGGCCCACTCCGCCGTAGGGGTCCCAGTACTATAACCGACCCACAACAGGAATTACGACCCGCTATGAGAAATTACGTTGTCTGGGATGACGACTTAATCAATGTTGCTGGTCGAGTGAACCCACAAACATTGGAATACTTTGGGCGCAAGACTGCGGTCAACCCAAACCGATGGATACAGAACTTCCTGAATCCTAAATGACACGCAGCCCACTCCTGATTGACGTGATCGCAGCGTTGGGGTCCGTCGAAATCCGCTCAGAATACCTGATCGACGGCAGTGCCCCAAAGAAGAATTACCTGCATGGGACGCAGGAACCAGGTCGCGTAACGGTCAACGAAGCCCCGTCCATTGTCAGCATCCTGTTGCATGAATTGATTCATGAGGTCCGTCCTGACTGGTCAGAGCGTGCCGTTCGCACATGGACGACACGCCTCCAACGACAGATGACCCACGAGGAAATCCAAGCCATCTACGAACAATACAAAGCGCGGAAGGTTGATGTTTAAGTAATGACAAGGAATGCCTCACCATCCTGCTCACGTGCGGTGTATGGGCCACTTCCCTCATAGACGGTCTCCCCATCCTTCAGTGAAATCACCTTGAAGTTCCATTGCATCGGTCCACCAATCTTAACGTAGTCGCGCACCCCACTCAACACCATGACAAAGTTTTTATTGTTGCCCTTGACCGCAGCGAAGGCGCGAGAGACCCCGTGTCCATCCTGTGACCCATCGTGAAACGTCCAGTGCTCACGGAGTAAGTCAGGGAAGGGGTGGTCACGCTGTGGCACCCGTACGGATTTCCAGTTCGGAAGGTCCGGTGGCAGTAACGCCATCACCGTCCGAAAGACCTTCGACAGTTCGGGTGACCGATACTCCCCCCGTTCGGTAAACACCCCATACACATCATGGTGGGCACTCATCCCACAACTATTGATAAACGCAAAGAGGCTTGCGGCCACCGCGACTTCGATGCGCCCTCCTGCAATCTTATCCCACCGTGCATGTTCGTTATCCACCAGAAACTGTCCACAATCCCGTACGCCATCTTTCGAGTGCCAACTCTGACGGACGGAACGCCATGGCCCTTCATCAGTGCCATCGTAGCGTGGGTAATGAATCGTGGTGCTGTCTGCGGCACTCTGCTGTGCATGTAATTCAATCAGCCGGTCTTCAATATCATCCCATGCGGTTCCGGCTATCGGAGCCGTCAACGCAAGGGGAGCTTGACTGTATCGTCGAAATCGCCGTGCCAGGTCTCGTATGTGGTTTTCAGGAAAGCTATTGTGTGAGTGGTCAGCTTCATTGACGAGTTCACACAGGATGACCTTATCGCGGTGTTCTTCAATCAGCCTCGCCCAGTTTCCCACATACTGTTCCTTCTCACCCCCCAGATGGAGCATATGGTAGCGCGTAAAGAGCGTGATTTGACTCCGTAAGCCCATCTCTGCGAGCTTCTGAATCGCCCCTTCAGCCATCTTGAAATAATTCGGGGTGTGCTTGGGGTCAATCCCCCCTTCCCAGTCATACGCCCCGAACCACCGCACATAGGTCATCCCTGACTGTGTCGCCCATCGACCCAATCGTTCAAGTCGTTCGGGGTCATTCATATAGGCCCACAACACCCAGAAGGCTGACACACCTAATGCCGGAAAGGGACCCGCGTTGTCGGCAATCGCTCGCCCTTCGATACGCAGTGGCCCATTGATGGGACGCACTTTCCCAAGACCTTCGGGAATCGTGGGTATCGAATACATACTGTCGAGAAGTGTACTCATCCCCCCGAAGCGGTCCTGTTCATAGATGGCACGCCACATCGCAAAGTTAATCAGGGACTGCACATCCTCCCGACCGAGTTCGTTGGCACGCTGGCGCACACGTCGTTTAAATTCATCGGCATCCGTACACAACAAGACAAAGGCACTGTCCTTGTGCGCGTTCTGTATCCACCAATCGTAATCAGGTTTAATCATCGTCATCTCCCACTAGCCACAAGATATAGGATACTACACAGCATCCCGCTACAACACCAAGGAGTGCTGCGATACTCATTTCACATGCTTGAGCACCTGAAGAATCTCATACCCACACAACGCGGTGTAGGTGATGACATTCGCTCCATGGTGCCACTGTCGTCGTGCTCGATACTCCCCCAAATTATACAACAAGGCTGCGGTCGTCAAGCCAAAAATTCCCAAGTGCACACTTGCTTTAAACGCTTCACTACTCAAGGAGATATCCTCCGATGAGCAAGGCCGGTGCGAGACACAGTGCGCCGACTAATAAGATCAGGCAGATGCGGAGCGTCACGCTAGTCATCCCACTCAACGTGGACGTGGTTTCGTTCATTGATAACCTCGTAGGGGTCTTGGAGCGAAGCACTGAGCCAGCTTGCCAGCCCATTGATGTCTCTTGGCGTATCCAAGTCAATGGCGAGCGAGCGGTAGTGTCTGCTGCGGGGCGCGTGAATGTGGTCATTAAGCGAGGTAACGTAAAGTTCCTCGTTCGTGACCTGGGACCATAGCACGGCGGACGCGAGTGCAAACGCTGTCTGCGGGGATAAACTGGTGATGTCAACAGGAATCCCTCTTAAGGCTGCCCATCGGATGTTCCGGGCGGTGCTAAAGGGAGCACAATCCCCCCTTGCGCGAGTTGCTCCTGCATCGGCTTCACAATGCTCATCACTTCGACGTGCTGCCGGTCGAATCGTTGGTTCTGTTCCAGTCGGGTTTCACGAGTCTGCCACACGAATGACCCAAAACAAATAAAAACAAAGACCCATAAAATAAAATAGTCAATCTTATATTTTTCCATGTTGATCCCCCATTTCCTTCGCCCAACAATCAAGATACACAGGCGTCGAATCCCCGACAAACGCCCCCTCAACGTTGAACTCAAAATACTCCAACGCTTCTTCAGACGACATCCCATCCCGCGTTTGTAATATCTGCAAACAATGCTGCCGATTATAAATAGCAACCGGCGCATGAAACCGCCAGCCAAACCCAATCAGCGCATCTTCAAACCCGTCCGCTAACAAAATGCCATCAAACTGGTCGGCTATCTCCTCCATTAACAGTTTATATATAATACCACAACAATGAATGAGGCGACGAGTTGTCCAACCATTCTACTTGGTGTCGGTAATAATTTGCGGAGCATGTTGTCCTTCTGGTATGCGTATCTTACATCCACACTTGAAATCATAGGGATTGATGGGTAGCTCACAATCCATGCAGACCAGCACCAGCACAATCTGTTCCGTTGCCAACGCATCCTGACAGCGCACCAGTTTCTTCATGGTGTCTTCAGAGATACGTACGTGTTTCAGTTCCTGTCCCTTCGGGACGATGAGCTTTGAGTCTTTGCGTTCAGCGAATCCTTCAGGCAGGTCAGTCATCGAATGGTAACTCCAGTTGGACAGGACCAGGTTCTACGTTCTTTGTGAGTAGCTCATGGAGATACCCCATCACATTAAACAACAAGGCACAGAGCGCACGCACCAACACCTCATTATGCTGTGGCGGGTTGCGATGGAGTGTCCAGACCTCATGGAAGTGACGCCACGCCGACTTCATATACACCGTCAGGGGCATCCCCTTCTGCCAGTTGTCGGCTGACCGCAAGGAGCCATCACCCTGAAGTCGATTCGTGTGCATATACTCCGCGTAGGCTTTGAGAACAACCGGCGAGAGAAATCCCTCGTAGTCGAGCTTATCCTGTTCCGTGTCACGAGTTGCGCCGGTTACAAATGTTCTCATACGCCTACCTCTGCCCAGTATTGACTAATCGATGAGACTCGCGTTACATACGGCAAGTCTTCCTGTTGATTCCACGGTCGGTCGAGTAAGTATGTTCGACAGACACTACTAATCCCTCGCACGTTATCGAGGGAGTCATCTAACATGGCATAAAGTTCCAATGCCGAGCAGATATCCCCCTTCCGAAAGCCACTCGACGAGATAATCACAGTCGGGAAGGCAATCCCATGCCGACGTAGCCACGTTTCGGTTTCAAACTTCGCACACCATCCCTCCCGTGCGGTGATGAAATAAATCTCATGCCCGTCAGCCGAGAGTTCGTTGATAACCTTGCTCTGTTCCGCCATCTCTGGATAGGGCGACAATCGCCTCCAGAAATCAGAGGAGTCTCGGAGGATCTCCCACGCTTCTTCAATCTCTTTGTCGGTGGCTCCATACTTTCTGGGCCAGTCCCACACATCCGGCACGAAGTCGTCTGGGATGTTTGGGAAGAACTTCTTAAATGCCGTGTTGAATTCTGCGAGGACGCCGTCAATATCTATTCCTAGTTTCATTAGTGTTTTACATCTCCTGTTTTCATTGTGATTATTACTTCTGGGGTTACAAATCCTGAGCCTCGGCATTCAATCGAAAGAATTTCAAAGTCCTTGAGTGGGTGGCTGAGTTCTACGTCCATCTCATTTGCTTCTGGGGTCATTGATTTCATAAAAGCCATACGTTCTTCGTCTATTGTATCCTGCACGCCCTGTTTTACAAACATCGCTAAGTCCATGAGATCCTTGGCAACGATGTTCACCATCCCTTTCACCATTTGTTCGCCTACGGCTCCTGAAAAGGTGACGGTGTAAAGTTCTCCTGATGTTAGTCTCATGGGTCTACCGCCTTCACAAAGGACATATCTGCCCAGTTCTTTCCCATCTTGACCTCACACCCAATGCGAAGGTTGCCACACTGTGGTACGGGACGGGTCATAATCTCACACAATAACTCGATTGCCTCATCAGCTTTGTCTTCAGGGACATCAAGCAGTTGTGAGTCGTGGATGTGGCCGATAGCACACATATATGGTCGTGCCCACGATTGCCCTAACAGGAGGAGGTTCTCCCGCTGGAACATCGCGTTGCTATGTTGTGGGAGAAAGGCAATCACGGCGTTGCCGTCCTCACCAATCTTCCAGTCACCGGAGGGTGTCTTCGTAAAGACCTGCCAGTAGTAGTTCCGAATGCCCCAAGGACTTTCAATATATCCTTCCTTCCACGCACGGCGTCGGAGGTCACGATGCCATTGCGCGAGTTCCGGCACGGACTCCATGAACTTGTGAATTTCTTCATGGGCTGCTCGCATCGAAGGGAAGATTTCAGGGAAGTCCTCATACAACCGGCGAGCGGTCATCCCGTAGGCCACGCCATGGGAGACTCGCTTCTTCCGCGCATACAGGAGGGCATACTGCGGGTCGTTCTTCACCATCTTTTTATTGTCTGGTGTGAAGGGAATGCCGAGTTCCTGACACGCGGCGTAGGCGTGAATGCCCTGCTTGGCGAGGGCCATGTATTTCGGAGAGTTCATGTAATAGCCACTGAAGACCGACTCAATCGACGAGGAGTCTGCTTCGATGAAGACGCAGCCAGGTGACGGGATAATCAGTCGACGGATAGCATCAGCATAAGGCACATCCCCACGGTGTGACACGTTCATCAGGTTGTGTTCCTGCTGCGCGAGTCGAAAGGTTTCTGGGGTGTGGGTATAGGTGCCGTAGATTTTCCCGTGCTCATCCGGTGTCCACGCATCCACATAGCGTGTCTTGGATGTCTTCATCTTCTTGAAGTCGCGTGCTAACTTATAGATGGGATGGGCAGTGTAGCGTTTCGCATTCTTCTTGAGTTGCGTTTCATCCATCGTCGCTTGCCCACTGACCTCACTAATATTTCCGACAGTGTGCTTGAAGTGCTTGGCGTAGGCCACCATCTGTTGTGACGCATTCGGATTAAACGGGAGTCGCACATCCCACTCCGAATAGGGCTTAAGGTGCTTGGTAATCTCAGCCTTGTAACAGGGGTTCACGGGGATGCCGTTCTTCCCACCCTTGCGTGCGGTGTGCTTCGATTTCGTCACCGGCCATGCCCCACAGTGCTGACAGACCCCTTGCTTGCGTGACGTGAGCACTTCCTCGACAGGGAGTTCAGTGGTCGGCTTCTTGACGTAGCGTTTCGTTGGGCGGAGTTCGGTAGGAATCAGGGGTTGGATTTGACTCTGGAGGTCATCCAACCGTTCCTCCAATTCCAGCCGGAGTGCCTCTTGTGCGGTCGTATCGAGATGCACACCATGAATGCGTCCCATCTCCCAGAGAATGGGGTCGAGTTGGTGTACGTATTTGTCATAAATATCAGCGAGTGTCCTTGGCACTTCTCACCTCAAGATGCACACGTTGATATAAATCCACAATGATTGAAGCCGGTGCGTCTTCCCCCTCCTTGAAAAATCCACAGGAGACCGATGCAATTTTTGTTTCATAGTGATATAAATCTAAAATCGTGCCACTAGCACTACTCGTGCTGTCTGTCCAAAACCCATAGTCGTCAAATCTCGTATCCTCCATTATACCACATCTTGTGCTTTCATGGCTTCCATAATCCCAAGCATATTGACCAAGGCAGCGTCCGCATCGACGCAGGAGTAGAACTTGGGTTCATCTTTCGAGAGATGCTTCCACGGGTGCAAGTGGTCACAAAAGAATGATGAGACAAACTCCAATCCCCGTGGGAGGTAAGGTTGGAGGACGTGCCACGCATTCATGCCGTCATGGATATCCCCTTTCGGGAACACCCCAACCGCTTGCACCTGTGGAATATCAAAGGCTTTAATGTTCCAGCCGATTTGCTTCCGTCCACTCTCCAGCATTCGACGAATCGCCGGAAGGTAGTCGGGAAACCACGGCATCGTAATCGAGTAACCGGGACGGAAGGCGAAAGAAATACGAAGGATGGTCGTATCGATAATCTGTTCCAGTTTCGTTTCGTCCTGTGCTTCCATCTTATAGGGCGTTTCGATGTCCCAACTCAGCCACTCAGCATCCGAGTCGAGGAACTCCTGCGCGAACTGGTCAGCCCGTTCTGGGGTTGGGTTGAGCACGTAGTTCGTGCGAAGTTTCGTGAATCCCTCCTTGGCAATGCGGAGTGCCTTCTTGATGTCATACACAACAGGGCCAGTCCACTTCGCTGATGACTTCGACTTCCTCCGAGGCAGCAGGAAGGAGGGATGGTAGGTCGGCACCACCGGAATGCCATGGACATTATCCTCACCAATGAACCCACGATGTCGAGAGATGCCACTGTTCCCTGTCAGCACCCGCATCGGCAGGTTACCGAGAGTGAGGATGACCTTGGGCTGCACACGGTCGATGGTCGCATCCAAGAAGTGTTGGCATCGTTGGATAGCGGTCTTCTCGTAGGGCATCCCCACGAGTCGGTTCTTCGGAGGTCGACAGTGGACGATGTTTTCTATGGTGCACTGGTCACGGTGAATCCCTGCACGCCGCAGCAGGATGTCCAGTTGCCATCCCGCGATTCCTGCGAAGAATTCTCCCTTCCTCGCTTCGGTTTCACCGAGGGCTTCCCCGACAATGAGCATCCCATTGGAGCCATCCCCATCCGGCCACCCGAAGCCTTGTCCCTGTGTCTGTAACGGACAGCCTCGACAACTCTGAGGTTTGCGGTAGGGTGGTGCTGTGGGCTTACGCGGATACACGATTCATGCCAGCACCTTAATCGCATCACGAAAGGCACTGTCCATGTCGGTCGTGTGGAGGTAACGCATGGTCATCTGAATACTATGATGTCCTAACAGACGTTGAATGGTCGGGAGAGGCACACCTCGCTCAAGTAGACGTGAAGCAAATTCTCGACGCAGGTCATGGAAACGCAAGTCGCTCAATTTCGCAACCTTCCGTCCAGTGTCCCATGCGTGCCTATCCCAATCGAAAAGCGTCCCGCTTCTCCCGACCACCAACTTCTTCACACGCTCCGATAAAGGGAGTCGTTGTGTCTGTCGTTGCTTCGTGGATTGCGGTTCGACCACAAACATCTCGTTCACAATGTGTGTGTCGGTCAGGCTCAAAATCGAGCCACGACGTAATCCGGTATCCAGTGCCACAACAACCAGGTCTTGCATCTTCTGGGGTAACGCTGCCATCAACCGTGATTCCTCATCGGGGAGGAGTCGGCGTAGACGGTGAAACTCCTTCTCTCGTCGACCAATCGATAAGCGTGGGGTCTTGTAGCCTTTCCGTTCCGCCCAGTTAAACATCCCAGAGAGGAGGTCACGGTGACGGTTACGGGTCGCTGGACTCACGTGCTTATAATGGTCAGCCAAGAGTCCTTCCACATCCACCGTCTGCAACGCCACCAGATTCAATCGAGATTCCCATTCGCGGAGTCGATTAACATCGGTCGTGGCCGTGGGACGATGGATATCGAGATACTCATGACGATATTGTTTGGACAGGTCAGAAAAATGAAACGGGGAGGAATGACCTCCCCGCTTCGCTTCCACAAACGATTGCTCTACATCATCTGCCTGACGACGGGACAGAGATCCGAGGGAGGAATACGGGAGCAAGTCGTTTATAGAAACATGGTAGCGTTGCCCTGCCACAACCCTATCCATCCACCACAGGTGGACACAGCGGGTCGGGTCGAGACAGGAACAACGTTTGTGAGCCATTAGGCTAATTTGACTAATGACTCGTTCTTCGACGCGGGAACTACGGACTGAATGTCCACCCGTGCTTCGCACTTATTCCCTGTGGGTGATGTCCACTCTGGGACAGCTTTGCCGTCCACTTGCGGAAAGTTCTTCTCACCACGACAGGTATATCGTTTGTAAATCTCTCGGAGGTCTTCTTGGTCAATCGCGTCACGACCACCCTTCGATGCAATTTCTTCGCGTGCGCCCTCACCGTCATAGGCAGTCCACGTCAAACGTGCACGGAAGGTCTGTCCTGCATCAACCATCTCTCCGATAATCTGTAAGGCTTCACGTCCTGTGGTAAACGTGCGTGTGTCATCGAATGCTCGCAAGAGGTCATTCGCTGCGCTGGCTCCGGCGCGGGGGCCGGACTGAATGGGTTTCAAACTAAAGCGTTTGAACGGATACAAGGCACGACCCTGTTCCTTTTCCGGTTCCACAATCTCCAACTTCTTCAGAAGGAGTGTGGGATACCGACCATCGGTCAGCTTGGTGTTCCCTTCGATGTCCTTATCCAAGTCAAGGTCTAGGGCGCGAACGCGGTAGAGTCCCGACTTCGGTGGACGCGGAGGGAGTGGGTCGACATACTCAGAAGCGGTTTGAATTCCAAGTTCCTCTAAGTCGTCAGTTAACGTGTCTAAATCAAATGTAGCCAATGTAAAGTCTCCTTTTAATGAATAGTTTCGTAAGTGTATCAGTCGGTGGTTTGTGCGTCAAGTGTGCCAACATCTTGGTAATAGTTGATGATGCCATCACCTGGTTTGCGTGAGGTGTAATACAGTTCCACACCCTCGGCGCGTGTTCCTGCCCGATATTCCGTCGTGTCTTTCCCGTCTGGGTCATAGTGCGAACGGGTATAGATACGGAATTCCGGTTCCAGCACCGCGATGGACTGGCCGGTCACACTGTCCTTCGACCGTGCGTTCTGGGGCATCGCGGTATCGAAGTGCAGCGTATTGGCAAAGTCTCGTGTAATGGTGGAGGCTGCTGCTTTCGAGGTGATATCAGGGCCAACAATGCGTTTGCCTTGAATCTTCCCGTGGTCACCCGTGGTGCCTCCCTCGGTGGTGTCGGGGGCTTCGGTCGGATGGGCTGTCCAGATGACCATACCCTTGAAGCCTTGTGACCGACGAATCGCATCACGCACTGCACTGTGAGCAGCCATGTGGTGCAGTCCGGCGGGGTGTCCATGGGTGGTGAAGTCCTTCAGTCCGGCAGGAACACTTTCCTTCTTGTCTACCGAGACCAGTTTCTCCCCAGACAATCGCACCCCAAGGGTTTCCCCGTGGGCGACTTTGTCTGCGATGCCTCCCTCGACACCAGATAAGAGCCAGTGCTTAATAACTGTGGCTCCCTCATAAATCACCAGCGCGTGGGTCTTTCCTTCGATGAAGTCATCCGAAGGGGATTCCCATTTGCCATGGTCGTTCGGCCAGAAGTGCGCCGACATCCCACGAAGGATGGTGAGGGGTTGTGGCATCGACCCGAAGTGACACACCTCGACAATCCCTTTGTCGATAAGTCCAGAAGTATAAAAAGTTTCTACTCCTGCATCTCCAGAGTAGAGTCGTGTCTTCTTCCCTGTCGTGTTGTAGAGATGTTCTGCGAGGACACAAAGGGCTTTTGATTTACCTTTATGCGAATGGCCGTAAAATAAATCACTTGTTGGTTGGGTCATTTTTCTCCTTTGGTTTTTTGTTTAGTAGATGATACACGATTTCGACGACGACGCGGAACCACTTCATCTTTCCCATGGTTTTTCCTTTTTACTTTTCGTATCGGCCAGTACCCCTCTGGGGTCTCATAAGGGCCGAGGAGTTCCCCTTTGGTATGTCCACCGCTCCGTGCCGGAGTATCGCCTGACCAGACAATCTCAGCGTCGGTGCCGTCTTCAAGACGGATGCGCCTTCCCATATCGTTCCTTCTTATTGTTATCCACCCACCGATGTAGCATCAATGCCGCTAACCACGGTTGAATCAATGTATCGATGGGGGGCACCTTCACGGCTTCAAATGGCGTATCGTCAGCATCCTTCGGCAGACGGATAATCCAACCTCCGTCTGTCTTATGTCCCTGTTCATGAAGGGCCATCCGATACGCACAGTTCTGGAGAAAACTTTCCTCGTAGACCCGCTTCCCTGTCTTGTAGTCCACCACACACAGTTCCCCATCCACTTCCGCATAGAGGTCGAGTGTTCCTGCATAGTTGTGCAGCAGGGACGCGACTTGTTCTTCCGAATGTAAGGGCTTGAGGTTGACGGAGTCTCGCCAGTCCTTCCAGCGACGGAAGGAGCGACGGGCCTCATCAGTGGTGAGCTTCGGGGGGTCGGTCTTACGTTTCTTCCCCAGTTCTCCTGCAATAAACCAATCGGCAAGGTTATGGACTTCCGTCCCGATACTCCCTGCCTTCTTGAGTAGTGTTTTATGGGCGGGGTCATCAAGCCCCTGCTCTAAATCTTTTCTAAAGTCTTCTGCGGGGATGTGTTCGGCAAAGGTGGTGGACAGGTTCTCGTAGACCTTTCCGGCGACGTTGACGACATACTCGCGTTCGTGTCGTGCGGCCCACGGAATAAGTGCGGGTTTCGCAATGACGTTCAGGACGGTCGTTACGGAGGGGAGCTTCAGTCCGGTAGTGGTTTTGTAGTAGCGTGAGCCGTAGTTCGTTATGCGTTCCATAGATACCTAAAAGAAAAAGTGCCATCCCCCCAAGACAATGCCTCCACCGAGGAGTGTAGCGAGAAACATCTCTGTGACTGACGCTGCAAGGGGTTTCTCGTCAATGAGGAGCCACTCGATAAATCCAAGAATCACGATGCCGATAAAGAACCCTAAGTAAAGATTATGGAGCACCATGAGTTTATCCATAATGGTCATGACGACTTCTCAGTTAGCCTTTGCTCGATGACCCGCTTGGCTTCGACGAACGCCCTGTGGAGGTCTTGGTGGTCGATGGTGGTGTGGCCTTCGTGGTTGGTGCTGAAACGAAGGGTACCCACTTTCCGTCCTTTAAGCCGTATTTCTGAATCAATATACACGCTGTTAATTCTCCAAACTGAACTGCTCGTTCCGCGACTCGGTCAGGGTCGGAGTTCCCTGTCGAATAGGCCAGTGACCCCGCGAGGGCGTGACCCGTAAACTGTTTTACCACATCCATAAAATTTGGATGGTCTTTCGGATTCATTTGTCCTTCTCCTTTGCCGTCAATCCATACTCTTTGACTAACCAATTCCATATTTTTTCGGCAATAGAACCAGGTGGGCTTGTTGAGCCATAGATTTTCTTAAACTCATCACCCGTTGTTGGTTTATACTCTTTGTCAGTAAATCGTTCTGCCATGTATTTTGCCGTGGTAGACTTTGAGTCTACCACGAATGGTCTCCATTGACAAGTCCGGTTTCCTGTGTCACACTGGTTATCTGTTGTGAGTTCATTTCACTCTACTGACGATTATCTTACACGCACGCTGCCCGAAGAACGATGGATTGTAAAGCACCTGATACCCGCTGGCGGGTTGGTGACATTGTATGGGAAGCCAAAGTGTGGAAAGAGTTTCTTTGCGTTGGGACTGGCAGCGTCGGTCTCGGACGGACACCCGTGGTTTCTCATGCCAGAGTTCACGGTGGACGTACCGGGTCCGGTGGTGTTTCTCCAACTGGATACCCCTCCGTCGATTTGGACAGAATACATTGAGGGTGTGGTTGGCGGGGGGGATGAATTTAAACAGGTGTATTGGGCCGACAGTATGGATGTCGAGAATGGCCCGTTTGATATCCTGAAGGAGAACCACGTGGAGTGGCTCCGGCGTGCACTCCAGCACATCAATCCCGTGATGATTATCTGTGATTCGATTCGTGAGATGCACCGAGCGAACGAGAATGAGTCACACATGATGGCGACGGTGATTGGGAATCTCCGGCGTGCTGCCGAGGGAACGGCGATTGTCCTGTTGGCTCATGCCCGAAAGGGACTCGCTGGTGCCATGGTCAGTTTCGAGGACATCATCGATAGCGTGCGGGGGTCGAGTTATCTGGCTGGCCGTGTGGATATTATGATGCGCCTTCAAGACGGTGTCGGCACCAAGACAAAGAAAGCACCAAAGGAGTTTGCGTTTCGCGGTCGGACACGGGGGATTGGGGATGACGTGGTCAAGCTCTGGCAGGATACCGACACCGGACTTCTCCATCTGGATGAGCCAAAGCACACCCTCTTGGATTACCGACTGGTCAGGGATGCGAGGAACCTTGCGATGCGCGATGCCCTGAAGCGACTCAAGGATGTGGGGGGTGTCTCTGAGCGCACCGCCTACCGACACCTAGAGCGACTCGGACTCTCCTTTACGGAATGAGATATACACGATGTCGTCGGGGTCGAGGAAGACGTTGGTCAGCCCGTCACTGAGCATGACCGAGTATTGGGGTTGTCCGAAGGCTTGCCAGTAGAGAAACTTCCCATAGAGCCAGCGGTTGACCCAGACGTGCGTGCAGAAGAACCGTAAGCACAGGTAGTAACACCGAGCCTTGAGTGTGGGTTCCTCACATTCAAATTCGATAATCTCTCGCACGCGATAGCCATCGACGTGCTTATCGTCGATAAAGTATTGACGACCTGGTTCCATGACGAGTTCATCGACTCTTACGGTTTCACATATTTCCATCGGAGTTCTCCGGTCTTAATGTGTGGGAGTTCGCCCTCAACAGACTTGAGCTTCTTCATCTCCAGAAACATTCCCTGTCGAGATTTCAGGACGTTCAACATGGACTGCTGCACATCACGCAGTCGGTCTGACCAATCCCCGACCTGACGTGGGGAGAGCGTGCGTGCTGATGTGTTATCCATCGACTCCGTAATGCGATGGAGCGTATTCGATACCGTCAGGAGATAATCTTTATAATGTTCAATCGGGTCGCGTGGCATTCTCTCGTCCTTTTCTACGAAATATAATCTACGATGGCATCAATCCCAAACCGCTCACGTACGCGCTGGATACCCCGTTGCAGCATGGCGGGATGCACATCACTAAAGTCATCGGTGTCTTCGGTATCCTTCCGCCAGATAGGAATTGTGACGGTCGACGAGGGGAGCTTCCCCACGGTGACACGAAACTTCAACCAGTGCACTCGTTGTCCGCCATCCATGATGTCAGTCATTCACTCCTCCAGTTTGGATTAAGGGTATACGCTAATCGGAACTGTCGTCGTTTCTCGACCTTCTGTTGCGACGTAGCCATACTTGACCGAGATGTTCTCTCAAAGAGATTCTTATAGTTATTCTGTTTCGTATATCCCGCTGCCTTTAGGCAATGTCTGCAATACACCGGACGAATCGCTCGCCTATGGCGCGTGTGCCCAACACACCCTTCGTTCTGGCATGACCCAATGTATTTTCGGATTGGGGTATTCACATCCTCCCGTGAGTAACACCGGACGGGACGTGCTCCGATTGCTTCAGCTTTCGCTTTCCAGACTTGGTCATGTCCATGTCCCTTCCCCACGAGTGCATGGGCAATCTCATGCAGGAGTGTATCCCGCACTTGAGGGGCGTCATTCAGTAACGTCAAGGTATACGACAACGCAATAGTTTTCTTTGCGTGTGAGCAGTAGCCAAAGACCGTCTTCCCTTGACTAAATTTGAAGTTCCAGTCATAGAGACCATGCCCCCGCATCAACAGTGTCGCCATTTGTAGTGCATCGAATTTTGTCATCGTATCGTCCTCCCAGTCGACATATGAGTATAGCACGCCTGTCAAGTCTGCACTTTGACAAGGGCCGAACGGAGCTTCTCAATCTCAGCCAACATCGCCGTCAGGATGGGCATCACCGTCAGGATTGTGTCTCCCATCTTCAGTTCCTTCATACTCTTTTCCACATCAAGGTTTCCGTTCTCGTCATACTCAGGTGTCATCGGTGTCCTCCCTCAATTTTTTCCTGCACATTCTTTGCCAGGTCACGTGGGTCACGGTCGAGCCACGAGCACCAGAATGCCGTTTGTGCAGGGTCAAGTAACCATGCCCGTGCTTTCTCTGCTATGTGCCGTTCCGCCCCTGTCAACTTTCGATTAGGTTGGTTCGGATTCTCCCAGAAATACCCACGTATCTTTGCGTCACGCAAGGCCGATAAGATGACCGACTTTGCCAGTTCCTGATATCCAAGTTTATTCATCATCATTCCTCCCGAAAGAATTGGTAGACGAGGCGTGTCTCCAGATGCGTGTTGAGAGTCTTGCCCGTGGCGTCGAGGTTGCTCTCAGCACCAAACCACGGCACGCACCACCGTGACTGTAAGAAGCAGGAAAATCGAGTGCTCTCAGCCACTGGAAACGACCTCGTCTACCAAACTGCCCCATGCCTCCTCACAGTATTCTGTGGAGATTTCTGACCCCACATATTTTCGTTGCATCCGTTGCGCGACTCGTGCGGTTGTGCCGGTTCCCATGAACGGGTCATACACCGCATCACCGAGACTCGAAAAGTTTTTCAGGATGGTCTCCACCAGTTCATCAGGAAACCGTGCGCCGTGTTTACTTGCCGCAGACCGCTTCCGGCGTGCGGGTTTAATCTTCCAGAGGTCATCCAATGTGCCTCGCTTAAAGCGTCCGTGCTCATTAAACTGTCGGCTAATAGGATACACCGAATCAAAGACGAGCAGGAGTTCCGTGCGCCGGTTCAAGACTTCAGCGTGCATCGCGGGTTGCGCGTGTCCTTTGTCCCAGACAATCACTTCCTTCAGATTGTCCGCGAAGTCACCGATGAGCTTAAAGAACGCACGCTTACTCCCTGTGACGATTTGGATATTATAAAAAGTCAATCGGCTGACGCGCAGTAACTCGCGGAGAATTGAGTGATGGAGATTATAAAATGTATCCAATGGAAGGTTATCGTCGAACCCGCCGTATTTTGTGCTGAATTCCTCGACGAGTTGTCGGGAGGTATATTTCCCTTTCTGAATTCTCAGGTTCATATTATATGGTGGTGAGGTCACCACTAAATCAACACTCTGGTCTTTCATTCGACGCATCGTCTCTAAACAGTCTTCGTTATATATTGTATTTTCCATAGCTCTTGGTATCGTCATCGGCTTACCCTCTCCGTGATAGTAAAAATGATAGTTAGTGAA
>Ga0208919_1000475_pt1 | contig 26945 bp, 37 predicted proteins | sample 4_EtaG_FD_184076 | JGI IMG/M metagenome (GOLD analysis project Ga0208919, IMG submission 184076) | Marine viral communities from the Subarctic Pacific Ocean - 4_ETSP_OMZ_AT15127 metaG (SPAdes) (version 3) | ecosystem: Environmental > Aquatic > Marine > Oceanic | place: Pacific Ocean | collected...
TTGAAAGTCGTATTAGCCATTTCAAATCTCCTTGTCTAGGCTACTGTCAGCCACACCATGCGACTGTCAAGGTATTTGTAGTATAGAGTAAAAAGGGGCAGCCCGCAAGCCACCCCTTTAAGTTTTTTAAGCCCCTGGGGAACCAAAGATTCCTAACGGATCGGATACACCGAAAGAGTATCTTTCTCTCGCCTTATAACGGCTGTTGCCTGTATCGAAATCAGCGTCCATAGACGTTGCCATTGGGCTACGTGTAAAGTGCTTCAGACCGTTAGGTACATCCGTCATTAAGAACCAAGCATCAGTATCGGTTAGGTAATGGTTAATTGAATAACCTTCTGGGACAGCGCCATTGCTTTTAATAGCATTGAGGTCGTTGTCTGCAGTACCTGTTCGTCCTTCAGTTTGAAGCAATCGAGTTGCAACAAATTGTAAATCTGAAGGAATGATTAACTTCCGAGCGCGAGATGCAATAAGCAGCCCTCTCTCATCAGTCCATCCCGCGATCTGAATAATAGCCGCTTCTAAAGAAGTTTCATTAAGATCAGCTCCAGTTGCAGGTTCGTTGGAGTTAGTTCCACCACTTACGAGAGGGTGTGCAGTAGAACAAAGCTCTACTCCGTCTCCGTAGGTAGTGCCTGAGTCAAAGGCATTATTTAAGATAGAAGCTGCCTTGACCTGTTTTGTATACGCCATCGCCCTAGCCAGTGCTTTTGTATAACGAGCCGATAGAGAATCGTACAAGTTATCCTCAATAGCCTCTTCAGTAATTGAAAAGCCCATTGCCACTGTTTCATGGTTATAGCGAGCAGTAAAAGCTTCTTGAGCGTTATCATATTCGATGGCAGAGCCTTCGTCTTTGACTGGTGCTGCGGAGAAGCCCGATAGTTTAGTTTCTTCTTCAAAAGAACGATCAGAAGTTTCTGCTTCAAAAATTTCTGCATGTTCCTCGCTGTACTTAGCATACTCTAAACCGAAAAGTGCGTTAAGCCCAGGAAGTAGTTCTTTAAGAAGTTGTGCGCGTGATATTGCCATTTTACATTACCCCCTAAATGCCAACTGGGTTACGATAGGCATGTCCACCGATGAACACGTTACTACCATTATCAGTATGTGTGCTAAATATAACTAATAGTTCCTGAAAAGTATCACTTCCAGTCGCTGTGCTATCAACTACATCAATAATGTGAAGCGGTAGTGTTGAAGTTGTAGCCACACTATTATTAGCGGCTAACTTCGACGAACCATTAGTAGTATTGAGTGTATTACTAATGACAGCCGTTTTATTACCAATCACAGTTCTTCCCAATGTTGCCATTGTTGTACCTGAAGAGCATATAGCTACCTTCATTATTAAGTCAGGATCATCAGCAACAAACGCATGAATATCACTAGCAACGATACTACCAGGATATTGATTGTTAAATGTTAACTGATTAGTGTTAGGGTCAGTATACTGACATCCCATAAAGACACCTAGTGTGCCAGTAGCGGGTAAAGCAGATGTGCTTCCGTCACGGTCAATAGTCCCGTCATTTACACGTTTTACTAAATCGCCTTTTCCAATAGCTGTACCATAGTTACTAGCTATTTTCATTTGTCGAGTAGCACCTGTGTAAGGACGACCACCAATTAAGCCAACGGGAACAAGCCCATAAGGGGCATCTATAGTAGGATAAGCCATATCCATTGTCTCCTATTAATTAATTGCCTTTTCCAAATGTAACCTTAGACTTCCGATCATTAAATAACGGCATTCTAGGGTCGTTCTCGCGCATGAGGTTGTTGTCAACAGAATGTATTTGATTGTCCGCCTGTTGTTTATAATAAGTCGAACGTTCTTCTACTAATTCTTCAGGAGCCTTACAAAGCATTAACCCACCAATAATAACGTTATCTTTAAAGCGTTCATTCTCTATAGTAACTATTGTTATCTCTGGATGGTCGCTTGCCTTTACAGGTTCCCAACCTTCACGTAATTTTGAAGAAACATTAGTGGGATCAATAGTTCCTTGATTGCTTGTTCGTATCCAACGAAATGTATATCCTGGCTCTGGATTTGGAGAAGGTAAAACTTCTGGTCGTGTCCAAGCAGATTTTCGTTTCGTCTTTTCACGAGTTTCAAGATCTCGGTTAATTCTATTTTCAGCCATTTTCTTTCCTCATGTCTATTGCAACCTGTTTGGCGTATTGTTCGGGTGTTAACCCTAATCGTTTCGCGAGAGCTATTTGTGTTTGCGAGAGTTTCACCTTTTTAGGTGCTGTGCTTCTCGTAGCAGGTGCTACCACATTAGCCTGTCTTTTTGGCTTTTCAGCCTCTTGTTCTGCAGTTCCCTCAAAATTATCTGGGAAGACCTGCCGCATACGAGTATCTATTGCCTCGTAGTATTCATCACTTTGCAAATCAATACCTTGCTTTGCTAGTTTATTATGTAGACCCAGTGCCAGACTTGTCATTTCATCATCTGAACCGAACCAAGTATTCTTTTTAGCCCACTCTACTGCCCGCGCGTCGGCAACGGGTTCTGACGTAGGTTGACTAGCTACTGTTGGTTGTACAGGGGTTTCTGTTTCCTGTAAAGGAGGAATTTTAAAATTATTTAACTTATCGGTTTTTATGTTAACATTTGTTAAGTTTTCTTGCGCAACAAGAAGTTTTTCTGCGTCCCCTGCTTCATACGCCTCTTTATATGCTTTTTTAGCCTGTGCAAGCTCTGCTGTTGCAGTTTTCTTAGCTTGCTCAAGTAACGCTGTTTGATTCTTATTAACGTTACCTTTTAGCTTTTTGTTTTCTTCGACGAGGTTTTTCGTGAGGGCTTCAAGTTCTTGCCTTTCCCTGAACGCGGCTTCTTTTGCACGTCTTTCGTCGTGGTAGCCTTTGCTGAAGTGTTGGATACGCTTACGGACTTTTTCGGAGTAGTCTTCAAGTTCTTCTTCCGTAACATCTTCAGGGGGTTGAGAAGGTTTGCGATCGCGATCAGCTTTCGGAGTATCATCATATACCTCAATTTCAATGTTGTCTTTATCAGGAGCATTCTTCCTTGCAGAATCACTATTTGCGTCTGCGTTAGATTTTTCCTTATTATCTTTGTAATCATCTGCTACTTTCTTTCCTGATATGTCAATTTCCACTGCATTAGAATTTTCGATCTCAATGTTAGTGTCTTTAACTTTTTCGTCAGGAAAAGTGTACTCTACTTTTTGAAATGCCATATTAATTTCCTTAAATTGCTCTCGTGACACCACGAGGATCAGCTACAACGGCTTCTATAGAGTCATCGTTCATTAAACGATACTCCTTGCCATCTATATTAAATCGCGTACCAGTATTGGCACGAAACATCACAAAGTCACCTATCTTACACCAAGGATTATCACCAAACCGTTCTTTATCTTTATAAGCTTGACCGCCCATATCAATGACAAGTCCCAAAATAGACATAATGTGTTCATTACGCATTTCAGTATTTGTCTTTAATACTTTAGTGTTTTCATAAGTTTCTTCTATTTCGGGTAACGCTACAAGCACTCTATATCCAACAGGGGTGGGTAGTTGTACTTCTAGTTCTTCATCTGTTATTTTTACTGCTTCAATCATCATCATCTTCCATGTAGTTGCGCGAGAGGTCGGTTATATACGATAGACTAGCATCTAGACCTCGGATCAAGCCAGTCACTTCCTTGTATTGGGCAAAGTCTTTTGCTCCACCTCCACCAAGAAACTCTTGTGCAGAAACTTTATCAGCTTCGATTTTTTCTTTCAGCACGTCAAAGACGGTTTTAGCCATTAATTATTCTTTAGCTCCTTAAATATATCCATATTCATTTTATTATCTACGTTGCGTTTATCTGATTGTAACTTCACATCTTTATTTCGTGCATCTATTTGTATTTCTGCGGCTTCAAGTTGAAGTTTTTTTGCATCAGTTGCGGCATCAGTCATATCTTTTTTATTCTTACGCTGTTGTTCTGCTTGTCTTAACTGCATGTCCATAGCATCTTTTTGTGCTTTTCTTTGAACTTCAGACTGTTTAACTTGTAGCTCGGCTTGTTTAATTTGTATCGTTGGATCTTGTGTTTTCTTCTGCGCTTCCGCTTGAGCTGCTTTCTGCATATTAGACTGAGCAAGCTGTTTACCTGCTGCAGACACAAGCCTTGACAAATTAAGTTCTACCTCTTCGGGCAACTCTGCGTCTGGTGGAGGTAACTCGGCTCCAACTCGTTCTTCTATATCTTTACGATATTTAAACCCAAGATGTTCAGCTATATGTGCTTGCAGTGAAGCCATGATTTGTTTTGCCTGTGGGTTTTGTCCTATCATCTGCATTATCATGGGGTCTTGCATAAAAGACATATGTGTTGCGATATGTGCCTCGTGATCTTGATATATAAAAGCTTTCATTGGTTTGTTTCTCAATGCTGCCATATTTTCGCTTATAGGATCAAGCGGCTTCAGATCGTCTTTTGTAGGAACAAGTTTATCTGCATTCTTTACACCAAGAACTTCTATCATCTGCCTATGCAGTTGAGGCAAGTCATATATTTGTGGTGCAGACTGAGACATCTGGAGAACTGCTTGGTACTGCACCACTCTCTGTGCCATAGTGGAGCTGTTTGGGTCTGACACAGGAATAACGTCTATCATCATATAATCGGCTTGTCGTGCGCCAACCTCTCCCCGTAGTGGTTGATACGCATATTCTGTAGGTGCATATTCAGCCATGATGGTTTTTAGAAGTTTAAACTCCTGCTTCATAGCATAGTGGACACGAGCCTGCACCGCTGCCATTGGCTTAAGAGTTCGTTCTAGCAGAGCTAGAGTTGTTCCCACAGGAGCATTAGCCGACATATCAGATATGTTCATATCACTAATAGCGCCAAGTCTACGACCTTCTTGAGTGATTTGGTTTAGTAACGCCAATAGAGTTTGACTAGGTTCTTTGTAAGGAAGAGGCATGATATTGTCTCGAATACTACCAGACGGGACATCTACATCTCTAAATGATCCAGGCTCTATCGGGGTGTCGTCTCCCTTTATGCGTAACCCCCGTGATTTTAGCCCTCCAGGGAGGTTTGCAAGTGTTCCTGCATCTACAAGCTGCCGTATAAGCGAGGTTCCTGCTTTAGCGTACCCCCCTATTATATGTATAAGACCTAGCCCGTAGAACCCAAATCCTGGAACGTATACATAGTGTACGAAATGTTGGCGTTTTAACATCAACATATCATCTTGGTTCCAGTTTCTACGGATAGAGAGTATCTCGTTAGACCCACGCTCTATTGTTACAACGTAAGGTTTAGCGATCTCGTCTTCAGAATTATCTATACCATCTATTAACAAGTCAGCGTGAACTTCATAGACACTATACCTATAATCATCTGTTAAAGAATACCCACCCTCTTCGGCTTTTCTCTTCTCAATGTCACTGTGGTATGGCTGCGGGTCTCCAAGTTCTATATCACGATAAAACCCGTTAGCCTGTAGTTTCTTTAACTCGTTCTTTGTTCTTCGCATAACATGCGTTACACGCTCTGCAGTTTCTACGTGCGATGCTCCATAAGGCACGATGACATCTTCTGCAGGGATATACACTGCCATCTGTCGTCCCATGTTAGGATCGTAATACACCTTCTTAAACGCCGATCCTGCTAACCCAAGACTATAGAGCAATCTCTCATGCTCTGGTCTGTACTCAACCATATTCTCGGTAAGTTCGTAATTCATGTCGGCTTTAACACGAGCTGAAGCTTCTTCTTTTTCTTTTGTCTCTTCTCCAAGTATTTTTGTCTTAACAGGACCTGTGGACGGAAATGTCTCACTCATAGTCTCTGCTTGGAATCGTATGGCAGCTTCGGCTAATACTGTAGAATACACCCCACAAGCTCCGTCCCACGGTTCAGTACGCTCTTCATACTTAAACCCTAACACGTCAAGACCCTTTACAAATGTATCTGCCCAATCCTTACGACTATCTACATCAGAATCAACTGCGCCAATAATATCATTAGCAAGAGTATTAAGTTCACCGTCATCTAATATCTCTGCAATATTGCCGTCGAATGGTATGGTGTCGCCTGTATCCGTGTCAGGGACTATCGTTATCTCCATACTGCCATCGTCTAGAGTCACGCTTTCAGGATTTACAATCTCTATCTCTAGCTCAGAAGTATTCATCTCTGCTTCTTCTAAACCTACAGGTGCTTGGTATAGTCCTTTTTCAACTGCCATTAGTAAAATCCACTTCCTCTACGTTTAAAATATCGAGTCTCTTCAGGCTCGTCGCTTGGTAGTCTTATAAACCCGCCCTGTCTAAATCTCATCAATGCCATCACGGTTGCATCTACGAGGTCATCATGACTCATAAATGGAAATCCTGCAATCTCTTCTATTACTTCTTCTGCCCATCTCGTCTCTGGAACCCATACAAGACCTGACGCTACAATATCGGTTACGGAATTTAACCGTGCCATCTTATCGCCTGACCCTCTGTGCGGAGTAAACTCCGATACAGGTATACCCATTCTCCTCATCTCTTGATAGAGCGCCGTACCCGCACTCTTCTTCTCCACAATAAACGAATCAGGTTCCCATTCGCTATATTCGTCCATAGCTAACTGTTTCAGTTCTGGGAACTCCATACGCTTCTTTATACTGTTTAACAGAATAATGTTGTAGTTGTCCACCTCTTCATTCAAAAACACACCCCAAGTTGTCAAAGCTGTATAATCAGCACGGTTGTGTGTCTCTGCTGCCGCATCAAGGGACATGATAATATACTCGCATTGTGGAGGGTCGTCTTGTTTCCACATCTGCCACCACTCTCTTTTAACCACAGCGGCTTCTTCAGCTGTCGGTTCTTGTTGATACTGAGCGTTCCACTGAAACACAGGCATAGAAGCTTTTGTACGTAGTAACGCATCAAGGTCAAAGAACTCAGGCCAAAGCGGTTTTTGCATAGACTCTTTTGTTTTCTTGTCGATTGTATCTAAGATAGCAGGGAACTCAACAACCTCATACTGATCGGATCTCTCATTCTGCGCCATGTCTCTTGTAACACGTCCTGTCAGATCATCCATGTGCCAACGTGTCTGTATTATGGCAACTCGACCTCCAGGCATAAGACGGGTACGCGCACCGAAGGTGAACCACTCGTAAGCTTTTTCGAACACTTCAAAGTTTCCATTAATAACGTCTTGTTCAGAGTGGGGGTCATCGACGAGCAAGAGGTCAGCACCACGACCTGCAATAGAAGAACCAATACCACACGCATAATATTCACCTCCTGAATTTGTGTTCCAACGCCCTGCAGATTTAGAGTCGATGGCTAACTTCACAGTAGGAAATATAGCTGTGTAAGCGTCTGTGGCAATCATGTTACGTACTTTTCTACCAAAATCAACCGCCAGATCAGTCGTATGAGACACCATCATAACCTTTTTATTAGGATTACGCCCTAAAAACCACGCAGGAAACATAATAGACACAAGCTGCGACTTGCCATGTCGAGGGGGTATATTTACACAAATACGATCTTTATCACCCTGTTCGATACCCATTAACATGTCTGCAAGTAATCTGTGGTGCTTTCCAACAATATAATCAGGCTGCATAGCCTTACAAAACTCTATAAGATCGTCGTAAGATGCCTGATTTACCTTACGTGTACTTAACTCATCGACCATACGATCAATCTCAGCGATCTCATCGGTACTGTATTGGTCCAGATTATCCAACATAACTTGAATTTCGTCTTCTGTGAAATCTAATGCGTGTTTATTCACCGTTTTCCCCGTTCAAACCTAGCTCCTCGTCCACATTTAACGGTTCTCCATCTATCACAACGGCATTTTCTACTTCTTCTGTAGGATTTACGAGTTTTGCAAGTTTAGAACGCAGTTTTTCACGTAGATCATCCGTAGACTGATGTGTTATGGTGACTTCTGACTTCTCTGCAAACAATCCTACGTCAGAAATCTTACCTAGAAGCTCCAAAGCACGTATTCTAACCCGTGGATCAGGGTTATCTGTCTCTAATAGTAACTTATTTGTCACTAAGTGACGTATTTGCACCGAACTTTCTACAACAGAACGTCCAAACTCTTGTAAAATACTGTTTGTAAGAAGCAATGAGGCGGGGGTAAGGGTTGCAAGTTTCTTTTCAGAAGCTTTCTTAGAGGTTTTTTCAGGATTATCAGCATAAGCCGTAACAAGTTTAGCTGCTACATCCTTATCTTCCTTCGTTGGCTCCAAGTCCAACCCATGTTCCCCAAGTTCTTTAGCTGTATTAGCTGCTGACTCCACACGATCCTTTAAATCAATGGGAGGAGGGTTCTTTTCTAAGGGTACACCCATTTCGGGTTCTACTATTATAGTCATATTTGCTCGCAGGTTGTCACCGTAACGCATTATATAGTGAAAAAAATTTTTTTGTAAAGTAGTTTGGGACTCCTATAGGGGGGTGTTCCTATATAGAAGAGGGTGGGGGGTCCAATCTCAAAAATTGCGGATTTATTTGAGTAAATTAATAATACATACGCGAGCATGTAACTAAAACTATATAGCGGTGGGTACGGGTAGGGTATGAGTTGTTATATTGCGTTTTTGGATTAGTCAATGACTAATCGTATCTATACCTTACAGACTGTAACAAGTTATGCTATAAGGTACTTATCGGCAAGGCAATAATGCTACGGCGATAGTCATAAGAAAGGAAATACTATGACAGAACAAAATAATACTAATTACCATTTTACTCTAGATGAAAACATTGATGCGATAGAAGACGCAATTAAATCAGTGGGAGTAGATGTAAAAACTCTATCTGCTAATGAAGAAAGTAATAGAATTGCTAATACTAGAATTGACAAGACTATTACTGATCACGTCAAAGGCAAGCTAAAAGCTAGTGATTTTAACGCTCCTGATTTTAAAGATGAGAATGGTAAGCGAGTGGAATTGGTACATACTTTGAGTGACGAGGCAATAGCTAAAATAACTATTGGTTCTGATAAGTGTACTGCGGACGTGGGAACGGCTTTATGGATAAATGATTTATATATGCAATCCTGTGGGAGTGATGTATATACTTTATGGCTTCACAATTTTGAAGAACGAAAGATGCACACAGAATGGGAGAAGTTCCAATTAAATCAAGCGAAAAAGAATGAGAATAACTTTCGTAAAAAGTTTATAACTGCGCTTTCGCCTACTAAGCCTAGAATGACTAAAACTGATACTGAAAAAGTTATCGCACCATTTGAAACCTTACTTGGCAATGGTACGAAAGACAAGCGAGGTTTACTTGCCACAGTTACAGATTTAGATATTCAAAACGGTCATACTGTGGATGATCTAGCAAACGAATTGACCGCTCTAGTTACTAAGTATTTTATTAAAGCTAAAAAGTAACACGTTACCACCTGGGGACACTTTCGAGTGTCCCCTTTTTTTTCGATTTTTTTTCGATACCAGTTATACACATAGCGTCGAGCGTAACACGTTAGCCCAGGAAACCAGTTATACACATAGCGTCGAGCATAACACGTTAGTCGGTGACTAACCGAAACCAGTTGTTAATGTAGCGTCGAGTGTAATGTTTCAAATGTTTCAAAATACCCCCCTAATGTTTCACAATGTTTCATTTTTTTTGATACAAATGTAACATTATATTTTCGTGGTATCTGGTGGTATCTAATAGCAAGTAGTAATAAGTAATATAGTAAAAATAGCTATATATATATATATATCTTATAATGTTTCATTTTAAAAAATTATGCGGTGACATTTTGCTTACCCCCCTAATGTTTCATTTTCCCACGCTCTCTTCCCCCCCACATTTTGCCACCTTCATAATTCCTGTAAAAATGCAACATTGTAACATTCCAACCTTTTCAAATACTTGCAAGTCCTACTAACGTAACATTATGCAACATTGCGTTACATTACACTAATCACCACCAATCACCACCACAAACCATAAAACACCTCAATCCTTAATTACTTGACATTACGTGATAGTTATGCTATACTGTAAGTATGCTTAAAAGATTATCTAAATTCATATCAACAAATACAGGAGAACACGTTATGTCACAACAAACAAACAGTTACTCGGTTAGTCAGCGACTAACCCCTGAGTGTCAAGACTGTGGAGCAGAATATAGCTATGGGCGTTACAAGCTAGGATACAACACTTGTCTTGAATGTGGTGAGGCACAGGCACGACAGGTCATTCATTGCACCGTACCCATGCACAAGTCGAGTTACGTTGTGATTACAAACAAAGCAGACTTACACCACCTAAACCAGAAACCACGTTAGTCAGTGACTAACCAAACCAAGGAGAAAGACTATGACAATTAAATTAAACAAAGAGTTTGAATACGCAACGCCTGATGCAATAGCAGAGTGTACCATGAATTGTCCCGAAGATTTATATGCTATGCTTTGGAACAAGGGTGTTCGATTAATGTCTGAATACGAACAGAAGTACGCCGAAGATTGTGGGTATCGTAATATGGGTGAATGGAAAGAAGCAGGTAATACCCCAACAGATTACATGTGTGAAATTAACATCTCTGTAATCTGGGAACATTTCACCGATGAAGAAAAAACAATGATTAATGACTTTGCAGAAATCGTACAGTGGTAACACATCAACACGTTAGTCAGTGACTAACCAAACCAAGGAGAAAGACTATGATACAAGCAGTTTACAAATCACAAACCAGATCAGGTACTAAGGGATATTTTTCTATGGGTATGTTGGTCATAGAACTAACCACCGACCAGTACAACATGTCAGAGGAAGGACATATCAAATACTGTGAGCAATTAAGATTTGAATATAAGGGAGAAACCAATGAGTGAAGCAAAATTACTATGGAGCGTCCACGAAGATAGAAAAGAAGTTCACCTACTTCAAGCTATAGACCTATACGGCTACGAAAAGGGTTTTACTTTATATTCAAACGACGACAGTTGGGGTGGGCAATCAGTAGAGATGCCCATGAGTATCGAAGACATCAAGAGTTTACATAAAGTTCTTGGTGACACGTTAACACAAATCAAGAAGGGAGAAACTATGAGTAAACAAGCAGAAGAATTATGGGCAAGTGATTTTCATGGTAAAGAATATATTAAATCAATGAAAGCAAGTGACCGTGCAGAATTATTAGAACTAATGGTAACACGCAAATGGGGAGAAACCAAATGAACCAACCAAAGACAACAGCACCAAACCTTGCGTCAAGCTGTATACAGATTGACTTCTCAGCAGGTACTTGGACAGGACGCAAGCTTGACCGTAAGGCAAGTGATGAAGTCGAGATACAAAACAGGGCGCACCCACGCATGGCAAATGTCCACAAGAAACTATTGGGCGACTGCCAAGAACTTATCGCAATCAGAAAGTTTGTTGGTAATGTTCGCAACTCACACTATCGTATGACCCTGCCTTGGAGTGACATGGGTTTACGTATTATTCCCACAACTAAATACTTTGACTACCATAAACAGATGACCGAATACCAAAACGAGTTTTACAAGATGCTCGACAAGTTTCTCGGTGTCTACGATTGGGCAGTCATACAAGCAGAGACAACACTCGGTGATATGTTCAACAAGAATGACTATCCATCTGTTGACACGTTACGAGCTAAGTTTAATTGGCGACTGTCTTATATACCCATGCCCGACGCAGGTGACTTTCGTGTCGATATTGGTAACGAGCAAGCAGACGCAATAAGGGAGCAATGTGCAGAATACTACAGCACCATGTTCCACCAAGCAATCCAAGAGATAGCCGAACCGCTTAAGAATATGTCGGAACGGTTAGACTACAGTAATGGCGAGGACAAGAAAGTATTTCGTGATACACTTGTGTCCAACGTCGTTACTGCTATTGACCTTCTCGGTGTAACAACTGATCCTAAGTTTGTTAAGATCAAGCAAGAGTTAGACCATGCGTTCACAGGTATTACACCCGACGCATTACGAGAAGACCCATACCTACGGAGAACCACGAAGCAAGCCGTAGACAATGCAATCGCTTCACTAGACTTCTAATGAAACCGTTAGTCAGTGACTAACTCAAACCAAAGGAAAAACTAAAATGTCAAATTCAGCAATACAAATGTACGCACTATCACTTGACCAAGTGACCAACGGAATTAAGCAAGGTGGTAACAAGCGAACCGTCCTTGTACAAGGTGACATGGGCAACGCCAAAACATCAATCCTTAACGTGTTAGCGAAGGAACTACCCACACACAAAGCGTCTTACTTTGACGCTACCACGAAAGATACAGGTGACGTGATGTTACCGAAGATAGATATAAATGGTGATAAAAACTTTGTTACTTTCGCAACCAACGAAGAACTTGGAGCGCATCTTAGTGGACCGATTATACTGATGCTCGACGAGTTTGGTAAAGCTAACCCTGCCGTTAAGAACGCACTACTGCGTGTCATACTAGAACGTAAGATCGGTAGCTACGAACTGCACCCTGACAGTATTGTGTTTGCCACAACGAACAAGGGAAGCGAAGGTGTCGGTGACTTGTTACCACCACATGCACGTAACCGTATGACTGTGATACAGATGAGAAAAATTAATCAAGAGGAGTGGATAGATTGGGGTATCAACAACGGTGTCGATGCTACGATACTTGGTTGGGCGAAGGACAACCCACAGATATTTCATTCCTTTGAAGATGTGAAGAACCCTGACGACAACCCATACATCTTTCACCCGAACCAACAGAGACCGTCCTTTGTGACCCCACGATCATTGGAAGCCGCAAGCGACTGGGTGAAGCTACGGGATACGATGGACGACACTACCTTAACAGGTTTTCTCATGGGTACTATCGGTGAACGTGGAGCGATGGACTTGATGGCATTTGTGAAACTTGCAGACCAGATGCCCAAGCGTGACGATATTATCAATGACCCGAAGAACGCCAAGATACCGACAAGTGCAAGTGCCGTTGTCATGGTTGTGTTCCGATCCCTCGCATCTATGAGCAAAGACTACATCAATCCGTTCATGGAATACTTGGTGCGACTAGACCAAGAAGCACAGGGTATGTTTGCCAATGGCGTTCGCAACCCGAAGTATCATGCACAACAACTTGTTATGACAAACAAGAAGTTCACCGATTGGGCTATGAAGAACAACTACATGTTCTCAGCAGATAAGAAGTGAGGTGAGTGATGGATTGGGTACACACTATTGTGACAGGGGTACTCACCCTTGTCATTGTAATCGCAATATTATTTTTAGATACACCGATAGGAGGGTGACATGGGATACCATAACAGAGGACTAGCATACAGACGAACTATGGCACATAGAGCCAGAGTGAAAGCGAGAAAGTCAAGGACGGTAAAATCAATAAGTAATTACTTATCAAAATCAGATAGGGAAATGATGGTTAATAAACTAGCTGACAACTTATCTCAATGTTCTTGTTTTTTATGCAAGAGCGAGAAAAAGTTAAACATACCGACCAAGCAAGAACTTATCGCACTAGACATAACTAAATTTAATAGAGGAGAACTACATAATGCTTAGTATAGGTAAACAACTTACAGCAGAACAACGGTTGAACAAAGCAACCGTAGATATCATGGCGAACCCGAAGTATGTGGCGTTGGCAGGTATCTTAATGATTGGTGACAGGGGTATCAAAGAAGATATCCCGACTGCTTGCACGAATGGTCGAGACGAGTGGTATGGTCGAGAGTTTGTCGATAAACTCAATGACGCAGAGTTACGGTTTCTTGTATTGCACGAAAGCTACCACAAGTTATACCGACATCTTATCACATGGAAGCATCTACATGACGACGATGCAAAACTCGCAAACATATCGTGTGACCACGTTATCAACATCAAACTTGTGGACGACAACAAAGATGGTTTCGCTACCATGACAGGCGAACTATCTAAGGGTTGCTTTGACGAAACGTATCGTAATTGGGATAGTGCGCAAGTATTCCATGACCTCAAGAAGAAAGGTCGAAGTGGTGGACAAGGCAACCCTGACAACCCCAACGGTCCTAATGACGGCAGAGGTAATGGCACAAGTGGTGACGTGTCAGGTGGTGTTCCCTTTGACGAGCATGACTGGGACGGGGCAAAGGAAATGACCCCCGAAGAAAAGCGTGAACTTGCCAAAGAGATTGACGAGAACATACGTCAAGGTGCTACTATGGCAGGTAAGATTGGTAGTGGTGGGGATCGTGACCTTGCCGAACTGCTTGAACCTCAAGTGAATTGGCGAGAGGTATTGCGTGACTTCATCACCGAAACATGTGCAGGTAAAGACTACTCAACATGGAACAGACCCAACCGAAGATATATTGGTATGGACATCTATATGCCAAGCGGTGTGTCAGAGAAGGTCGAGGAACTGGTATTGGCTATCGACACGTCTGGTTCTATTGGACAGCAAGAACTCTCAGTGTTCCTCAGCGAAGTCGGTTCGATATGTGACACAGTAACACCTTCATGTGTAAGGATACTATACTGGGATACCCAGGTGTGTCGTGAAGAAAAGTACGAGATGCACGAACTCGACAACATCACCAAGTCAACCAAGCCAAGTGGTGGTGGGGGTACTATGATCGAGTGTGTTCCAGAGTACATGGCAACGCATGGCATCAAGCCACAAGCCACTATCGTATTGACCGATGGTTACTTGGGTGGATCATGGGGTTCTTGGGTATGCCCTACACTATGGTGCATCTTGGACAACAAGAGTGCCAAACCAAATGTCGGCAAGACGGTACACGTCAAGTCGAGAGATATGTAAACAGGTTAGTCAGTGACTAACCACAATCAAGGAGAAACAGAATGAACTATAGAAATGGCAATGATGCAATAGAAGACTTTGCAGAAATGACAACACGATACAACACAACCAAACCTGTTGTCAGCAAGAACCACACAAGGGAAGATAACATCAGACCTGTGGGTAATCGGTCACGCAAGCATGAACATATGATAAAGGTATCAGCGTACAAGTACATGATCTATGACGGTTACTGTGCAGGAGACCCGAAGTTCAGTGATTGGGGTAACAGAGTGCCACCGACAGAGAAAGAAACTCTAGCCCTTGCACCGATTGTGTGGACGCTATCACCGAAGGGTGACATTGAGACTATACGAATACGCAATGGATCAGGTAACTACGCACATTGCTCTCGGTATAGTTTACTTGAGAACACGTTACCACATGGGTTAAGGTTTATTGTCTACAATGGTAAGCAGTATATAGAAACGAGTAAAAACAAACAAGAATATCTATTACCCAAGAGCCGATACAATCCGTTCTGTAGCCCCGATGCTTATAATGCAGAATGGTTTTCTGACAAAGACGACAAGAAGTATCTAACCTTTGCTCGCAAAGTTGGTGGTGACAGATACAGTTGGGAGATCATTGGTGATACGTGGGATGTACGTGGATCACGTAAACAAGTTAACAAGAAAGCCAAGGCAGAGATCAAGCCCTACGCAGATGCGTTCTATAAGTGGATCACCACTATGTATAGGCTCATACCATTTACGGATTACGACTATGCAAGCAATCATAGAGTAGAGTTAGGTGAGTGGGCAGTCGAGCAAGGTTTGATAAGGAACAAATGGGAACTTAATTCGGTAAGTAATAGTGAAAATTCAAAAAGTGCTATGTCTATTATTGCCGACGGAGTATTTCGTGACGATCAACACCCTATGAGGTTACATCTTGCCATTGACTTCTTAGCACAGAGTAATCTTAACGTTAATCGCTATTACCGTGACAGTGAAATCAAAGAGCCAGAGACTAAGGAAGATGTAAGTAGACTACGTGCGCAGTGGAACAGATACGTCAACAGTAAACTTAATCTTGTCAAAGAACTTGAAGCAGAGAAAATCGTGAAGGGAGGAAAGTAATGTTTGATACAGAAAGAAAAGCACTGACCAACGTGCTAAACCATTTGGTCGATGAGATATGCTTGAACACAAAAGAAACCCAGGCGCAATATTTACGACACGACATAACGTGTTTACAGGAGTACCTTGAAACAACCACGAGAGAAGGAGAGAAGACATGAGTATATTTAAAAGGGTCAGTCAGTTAGAACCTTACGAGTTCAGTGGTGCAACTGCACCGCTTGATTACTTTGCTGATGCAATATCAAAAGCCATACGTGGTATTAAGTTTGGTAAGATTGATGGTAAGAAAGAAGTACACGTTTACACCGAAGGGCAACCGTTCACTATGGGGTACATTGGCTACGGTGATTGGCGAGACAGTGGGGTTGAGAATATAGATTATTTCAATGTGGTCAGCCCGAACATAACCAACGAGAAGTATTCTTACGGTGATGCACGTCACAGGAAAATGTCCACCAAACTCGACGTTGCACTCAAGACTGCCAAGCGTTACTTCCGTAATCTCACACCTGAACAGATGGCGCAGAATGAAGCCACAGGTATACGAGATAATTACAACAGTGTCAGATACAGGTTGAGAGAGGATAAGGAAAACAAGCACAGTAAACTGTTACGAGGTGATGCAGTAATCTCGGAGTTCCGTCACATGCTACAGCAAGGCTACGAGTTTGTTGACAAGAATTTTGGTGCAGAGGTGCAAGCATACATAACGTCAATAGACGAACATGCCGAAGCCAAAGCGAAAGGACTGAACGTTGCTTTCGTGCGTGTGTTTGAGAAGTTTGGTGAGCAGACATTTCAAGTTGTTAAGATGCACGGACTTCACAAAATGAGTAGACCTCCAATAGATGATGCCGTTGAGTATACAGACAAGACGCTACCTGAAGAGCTAATGGGTAAGATATCAACCCTTAACATGTTACAGAAAGATGGGTATGTCGAAGATGTTGGCTTCAATTCTGGAGACGGACTATTCTATGTCACTCTATGACACGTTATACAGCGTTACGATATCAAAACATACAAAAAAGGTTTATGTGTCATGTATTGGTATTAATTGTGTTGACAACGAATTAGAAGACGTGTATACCTCTACAGATAAGCTACCAACATGGGTAAAAGACAAGATAGCGATACTCATGTTGGTGGATAAAGTAGAAGGTATAGGGTACAGAATTGAAGACGAAAAGTTTTACATCTATAAATAAATACTTATCAAAAATGGTGGGGGGTCTACGGACTCCCCTAAATGATGCCAGTTTTTTGAATGTTGTAGACTTGGAAGTGAAGATTACGGTTAGTCACCGACTAACCCATAAAACAAAAGAGGTCATGTTTGACGGTGTATTGTCAGACGAGACACTACTTATGGTATATAAAGATGTAGAGAGGGAGTTAAAGAATGGTGATAACACCAGAAGCAAAAGTAAAAAAGGTAGTGATAAGACATCTTAAGCTGTTAGGAGCATATTACTTCTACCCAGTTACAGGTGGCTACGGTATGTCAGGTGTTCCCGATATTGTCGGGTGCTACAATGGTAAGTTTTTTGGCATTGAGTGCAAAGCAGGTAGCAACAAGCCTACGCCACTACAGCGTAAGAACTTAACAGATATTGAATTAGCAGGGGGTATAGCCGTCGTTGTTAATGAGAAGAATATGAATGAGATAGAGGAGATACTAAACAGGAACTGGAAATATAAATTTAATTATGAGTTTAACTAGTGGGGGTTTGTTGTAGTCTGTTGACCCACTAGGGCGTAAGCAGTGAGAGCGTCGGTTTTGATTGTGGACTGTTATCCACTGCAACAAGGGCAAGTCACTCCTTTCTATATGATTATCGACTTGTGACCTTGTGATGGTAGGACATCTAAAAATCTAGTCCCTGTTAACATGACAACAGGGGCGACTATAAAAATAAAAGGAGAGAGAATGAAAGAAGTTGTTACATATATTGCATTGATTGCTATGGAGTTTAGTGATGAAGCAACGTGCAATGCGTTTTATAAAAATTACAATTCAACAGAGGGACACACGCCAACATGTACTACTGTAATGAGATATGAAGATGACCGTGATCTAACTTACGGCACTCTTGACCATATAACCCCACCCCCATTACCAAGACCAGAGGTTATCGGAAAGATAGTGCAGTGAAAACAAATATTTACCAGACCTTACATTTAAGAAAAGGTAATGTTTACAAACATCTTTCTGATGAGGAAGCACAATGGTTAATCGATGAAGCCGTAAGATTAGATCGTTGCGACATAGGGTTAATTATAGCATCTATAATTAGTGATGCGTACCACGAAGAAAAGGGAGAAGAGAATGAAGAAAGCAGATAAGGTATGGCAATACCTGTTAAAAAATAGATTAGCTACAGCATCAGAAGTAGCAAAATCCTGTAAGGTATCTTATGGGTATGCTCATAAGTTGATGAGTAAAGTGTCCACACCAAGAGAGGTGTTTGAGAAGGAAGCCAACAAGCTAGACCGTTGTGATCTATTGCGAGAAGCAGTGAGCCTCACAGGCGGTGCTAGATTAAAAGACTATGGTAGCCCTGTTGACAACCACCAACACATTGCCCGCATCTTTACAGCTATCACAGGTAAACACGTTACAGGTAGAGATATAGCCATAATGCACCAAGCAACCAAGTTGGCACGTAGGCAAACAACCCCTTTAGAAAAAGATCATTACATAGACAACATGGCATATGTCGGGATTGAGTATGAGTGTGCAGTGGAGGAAGAGTAATGGATCTAATTACTCTAGACTTTGAAACATACTACGATAAGGACATATCCTTGCGTAAGATGACAACAGAAGAATACATACGTGACCCATTGTTTGAGGTTATAGGCGTATGTGTTAAGGTAAACAACGGAGCAACGGAGTGGGCGAGTGGTACGCACGAACAGATCAAAGAGTATTTACACACTTTTAAATGGTCGGAAGCTATGGTTCTTGCTCACAACACGATGTTTGACGGTGCTATACTTAATTGGCATTTTGGTATTAGTCCTCGTGTATATACCGATACTCTTTGTATTGGTCGTGCTGTTCATGGAGTTGAACATAGTGTAAGTCTCAAGGCGTTGGCTGAACGGTATGATCTTGGAGTTAAGGGAGATGAAGTCCTTAACACACTAGGCAAGAGGCGTGAACAGTTTACAGACGAAGAATTAGAACGGTTTGGCGACTACTGCGTCAACGATGTGGAGTTGACATACAAGCTATTTATGAAGATGGCTAAAGGATTTCCCAAGAAAGAACTTAAACTTATTGATACGACATTGCGTATGTTTGTAGAGCCTGTATTACGTCTGGATCTACAGCTGTTGGAAGAACATCTTACAGTAACACGTCAACGTAAAGAGGACTTACTCTCCCAGGCGTCCGTGGAGCGTGATGACTTGATGAGCAACCCCAAGTTCGCAGAGTTACTAAAAGGTCTTGGTGTTGAACCCCCCACAAAGATAAGTCCTACAACAGGAAAAGAAACTCTTGCTTTGGCAAAGTCAGATGAAGGTTTCAAAGCACTTGAGAGTCACCCAGATGAGAGGGTGCAACAGCTTGTAGCGGCGAGGCTCGGCAACAAAAGCACATTAGAAGAGACACGAACTCAAAGGTTTATAGACATATACAATCGTGGGCTGTTGCCTGTACCTGTTCGATATTACGCGGCGCACACAGGACGTTGGGGTGGTGATGATAAGATTAATCTACAAAACTTACCTAGCCGTGGGGTTAATGGTAAGAAGTTAAAGCAGAGCATACTTGCGCCAGAGGGATGCACGTTGATAGACGCTGACTCAGCTCAGATTGAAGCGAGAGTATTGGCGTGGCTTGCAGGGCAAGATGATTTGACTCAAGCGTTCAGAGATGGCGAAGATGTATATAAGAAGATGGCATCGCGCATCTATGGGGTCAAAGAAGAAGATGTTACCAAGGATCAACGGTTCGTTGGCAAGACAACTATTTTGGGTGCAGGGTATGGTATGGGAGCGCAGAAGTTTCAGAACCAACTGCAAACATTTGGATTTGATATGGAATTAAAAGAAGCAAGGCGTGTTATAAAGATATACCGTGAAACTAACGATAAGATTAGCGAGTTATGGCATAGCGCACAACGTTACCTAGAACATAAATATGCGTTTGGTTTGAAAGATGTGTTGAAGATAGTAGACGGTACGATAATACTACCGTCTGGTTTAAAGCTACGATACGAAGACCTACAGTTCGATCAGACTGACAAGGGTGTAGAGTTTCACTATAAAATTAGACGTGGGCGTAACAGGATATACGGCGGTAAGGTTATAGAGAACGTATGCCAAGCTATAGCACGTTGCATTATTGGCGAACAGATGTTGGAGATAGCTAAGAAACACAGGGTTGTTTTGACAGTTCACGATTCTGTGGTATGCTGCGTAAAAGATGAGGACGTAGTAGAAGCGCAAGAGTACATCGAAGAATGTATGCGTTGGACACCCGATTGGGCAAAAGGTTTACCGATTAATTGTGAGTCGGGAACAGGCAAATCATATGGAGATTGCGAATGACACGAAGGCTTGAAGAAGATGGATACGAGACGGTTGTAGGTTGGGGTAAACAGTTAGTAGAAGTTGAAGATGATTTTACATGTTGTCCCGAATGTAAGTCAAAACAACTTTACATGGGTACAACACCAGAGGTAGTAAAAAATACACATAGTGTTGTTATTAAACTTACTTGTAATGAGTGTTCAACGGAATCAAAACTTGCTTTATTTAATGACCACGTTGGACTTGATAAACTTGTTACACGTATAAATTGGGTAGAAAAAGTAGTTTCGTATGTAGAGGATGCTGTTGACGAATTAAAATCTTTTTCCTTAACAGGGAAAAGTAAAAAAATTAAAAGGCACGTAGAGAAGTTTGATCTAGGGCATTTAAAGTTGGACGAGGAGTTACCTAAAGGTGTTTCATCATACAGAAGCAAAGATTATGATGAGGATAAAAACGATAACGTAATAAGCATAAGAGAAAAAGAGTGATGACAGATGAAGAAGAAAAAGAAGAAGCTAAAAAACTTTTTAAGAGAAGAAAATGGGCTGACTTACAACATGCAATTCACGATCCTAATTATGTTGATAATTCTATTTTAGATAAAGATGCAGACGAATGGTTGATTCGTTTAAGTACTATGGATTATAAATTAGAAAGAAGCCCTCAAGAAATGGAACGAAGATATGTTGCAAATAAAAAAAGAGAGGGAAAGTGAGCATAGCACCGTGGTCATTTAGTAGAATTAAATCCTTTGAGCAATGCCCGAAGCAATTCTATCACATGAAAATAGCCAAAGATTACCATGAGAGTGAGACCGAAGCCATGCGCTACGGAACGGAAGCCCACCTTGTTGCCGAAGAGTTTATTCGTGATGGGAAACCAGTGCCTAGTAAGTTTGCTTACATGAAGGACCCGCTCACCTCACTAAGTAATAGACGTGGTAATAAGTTAACAGAAATACGTATGGGTCTGACATCAGACCTAGAGCCTTGTGAGTTTATGGCTAAGAATGTGTGGTGGCGTGGTATTGCTGATCTTGTTATCATGGACGGAGCAAAGGCATGGGTGGTAGACTATAAGACAAGTAAGTCTGCTAAGTATGCAGATAAAGGTCAACTTGAGTTGATGGCTATGGCAACCTTCAAACACTTTCCCGAAGTAACACAAGTAAACGCAGGGTTGATGTTTGTGTTAGCTAAAAAGTTTGTCAAAGAGAAATATACAGATGACATGTTACCTGCTTTGTGGGATAAATGGTTAGCGAGTTACAAGCGTATGGAGATTGCATACGAGGAAGATGTTTGGAACGCACGACCGAGTGGACTTTGCAAGAAGCACTGCGCCGTAATTGAATGTGTATATAATGGGAGTAATTGATGCCATATACAAAATCACCTAGACCCTACAAGAAAGAATATAAGAAACAGAAAGAACGTGGGGAACACCCCGATAGAATGGAACGACAACGTGCCAGACGTGCCTACGATAAAAAAGGCATTAACCGCAGAGGTAAAGATGTTTCACACAACAAAGCCCTAGCCAAGGGTGGGTCAAACAAAGATGGTACAAAATTAGAAAGCCCTTCAAAGAACCGCGCAAGAAATGGACAGAAGGATAAGAAGAAGGTTAAAAAATGAAAAAGAAAGATCCGCTCAAAGGCACAGGTAAAAAACCAAAAGGATCAGGGCGTAGGTTGTATACGGACGAGAACCCAAAAGATACCGTTCCTATTAAATTTGCTACTGTGGCAGATGCTAGGGCTACTGCTAATAAAGTTAAAAAAATTAATAAACCTTTTGCTAGAAAGATACAGATACTCACTGTAGTAGAACAAAGAGCTAAAGTGGCAGGTAAAACAGAACAAGCCGCGATAGCTAGAAAAGCAAAAGAACAAATAAGAGCGAAACACAAAAAGAAAAAATAAATAACTTGGGAGAGTTAAATGGAAATTGTAAACGATAAGGCGTTGTTGCTACGTCTACGTGACCCTAGTAAAGTAACGAGTGTCATACCTAAAAGCAAAGATGTTGGAGACAATAAGGTTGTTGTACATTGGGGATTGCAAGAAGCAGTGAGCCTCAATGCTTTGGATATAAAAGCACCATCACCTATAGAGAAACTGTATCAGTGGACAGGCAAACACAAACCGTTTAAGCATCAGATAACAACAGCGTCTTTCTTTACGTTAAACAAGAAGGCGTTTTGTTTTAACGAGCAAGGCACAGGCAAGACAGCGAGTGCTATATGGGCATCAGATTATTTACTTAAACAAGGTATTATTAAAAGGGTGTTAGTTATATGTCCTCTCTCGATCATGGATAGTGCATGGCGTGATGACTTGTTTACCTTTGCTACACACAGAACGGTATCTGTAGCGCACGGTGCATCGCAGAAACGCAAGAAGATAATCAACGAAGGTTCTGAATACGTTGTTATAAACTACGATGGGGTTGCCATAGTTTTAGACGAACTACGGAGAGGTGGGTTTGACCTTATTATTGTGGACGAAGCAACACATTATAAGAACGCACGGACAACACGGTGGAAGACACTTAAGCAACTAGTAAGCGAAGATACGTGGTTATGGATGATGACAGGGACTCCTGCCGCGCAAAATCCTACAGATGCTTACGGGCTTGCAAAGCTTGTAAACCCTAACGGAGTGCCGAGGTTCTTTGGGTCTTTCAAAGATCAGCTTATGATTAAGGTTTCACAGTTTACTTGGAAAGTAAGAGAGAGTGCTACAGATACAGTGTTTAGAGCATTGCAACCTGCGATACGGTTTACAAAAGAAGAGTGTCTTGATCTACCCGAAATGATATTTACCAAACGTGCTGTAGAACTGACAGCACAACAAAAGAAATACTACAAACAACTCAAAGACAAGATGGTTATGGATATAACAGGCGAGCAAGTTACCGCCATGAATGCAGCTGTAAGCCTTAACAAGTTACTACAAATATCCGCAGGAGCTGTATATACAGACGATGGTGAAGTATTAGAGTTTGACATTAGACACCGATACAAAGTTTTGCGAGAGGTCATTGATGAGTCAAGCCAGAAGGTGTTAATATTTGTACCCTTCAAACATGTAATTGACATATTAACAGATAAATTAAGGAGTGAGGGTATAACAACTGAGGTTATACGTGGAGATGTACCTGCCCACAGAAGGACAGATATATTTAAAGCTTTTCAAGAATCCGTAGACCCGAAAATCCTAGTGATACAACCACAAGCCGCAGCGCACGGTGTCACGTTAACAGCCGCTAACACAGTGGTGTGGTGGGGGCCTACGAGTTCACTAGAAACTTACGACCAAGCAAATGCCAGAGTACATAGATCAGGACAGAAGCACAAATCTACTGTAGTGCAACTACAAGGGTCTGCTGCAGAAAAGCACGTTTATACCTTATTAGACAAAAGAATAAACGTTCACACAAAACTTACAGATTTATACAAAGAAATACTTGACTAACGTATCATTAGTAACTATATGTTATATTCTGATAGTTAGAGGAGAGAGTTATGGAAGATATAACGCCAGATAAGCTAGCAAAAGCTTACATTAAAATAAGAGCAGAACGATCTGCGTTATCAGCGCAGTTTAAAGAAACAGACGGGGAGCTTTCAAGGAAGCTTGATCGTTTGAAACAGGCAATGCTTGAACATTGTGAAAGACACAAAGTTGAAAGCGTAAGAACTTCTGAGGGACTATTCTTTCGGTCTAAAAGAACAAAGTATTGGACAGGCGATTGGGATGCTATGCACAACTTTATTAAAGAGCATAACGTACCAGAGCTTCTTGATAAACGTCTTAACCAAACCAACATAAGAGAGTTCCTAGAAGAAAACCCAACTTTAGTTCCTGATGCTTTGAATACTGAAACGGAACTAGTAATTTCTGTGAGGAAAAAATGAACGAACCTTTTGTACCTATAGAAGATGTGGCTAAACACTTTAGTGTGTCCATATCAACTGTACGCGCTTGGGTGCGTCAAGAGCATATTCCTAAAGATACCTACGTTAAAATAGGTAATACTTATAGGTTTCGTGTTGGAGATGTAGCCGACGCACTAACCACTGCCGAAAAAAATAATGGCAACAGTGGTGTAAAAACTAACGACGATCTAGACTTTGTTGATCTAGACGAAGATATATAAATAGGAAGTGGAGAAGCGAATATGGAAACATATATAATAAAAAATGTAGAGGCTCTTTGGCCTAAAATTAATACTACCTATCACTTTGATAGTAAGGCAAACAAGTCTATGCCCTGCGGTGCATTGGACGATGGTGCAGAATATTCTATACAATTTCGTATGGATGACGCTACTGCAAAGGCTTTATACATAGAAATGTCTAAGTCTTACCAAGCAAACAAAAAAGATAAGTGGGCAAACAAATTAGAGCGTCCATTTGTTAAAGACGACGAAGGTATGTTTACCCACAAGGCTAACTTGAAGGGTGCATATAGCAACAACAAAACAACCAAGCCTTTACAGGTTGATGCACAGGGTACGAAGTTACCAGATGACTTTTTACTTACGACAGGTAGTACTGTGAATGTTGCTGTTACATTTAATCCTTATGACTTTGGTGGTAAGCAGAACGTAAACTTACGTCTGAAAGCCGTGCAGGTTGTTAAGTACGTACCTATGGAAGACAGAAATCCTTTTGAGGTGGTTGATGGTTTTACCATAGAAGATGACCCAAACCCTTTTAAACAAGAAGCAACTCCTGCTCCTGTAGAAGAGGAGGAAGTTGTCGAAGAACCTAAGAAAGTTGTTAAGAAGTCAGCCCCACCCGCTACTTCTAATGATGATGACTTGAGTGCAATAATTGATGATTGGGACTAATCATTAGCACTCCGCCACGACTAGGTATTTACCGAAAGAATAATGTGTCGTATTCTGTCGTGGCGTCTTCGGCACTCATGATGGGTGGAGATTATGGAAACAAAAACATTTTTAGAAAATGTACTAGGGAGTGACGGATACTACAGCGTTCTAGCTTTTAATAATGAACGAAGAATACAAAAATTTTATGACTCTATTGATGCAGTTATACACGCCGCAAACAACCTAGATACACAAAAACTTAATACCTTTTACGGACTAGCCACGTTTAAAGATGGTAACAGTCGTAAAAGTGAAAACGTACAACATCTTAAGTCATTCTTTTTGGACTTAGATTGTGGAGAGGGCAAGGACTACCCAAACCAAACAGAAGCTATTAACGCTCTGCGCGGATTCGTTAAGACGTTATCCTTACCTAAACCTGTTATGGTGAGTTCTGGGTATGGGGTACACGTCTATTGGATATTAGAGGATACCGTACATCCTGACGAGTGGACTCCTGTAGCACTGCAACTAAAGAAGATGTGTGTAGAACATGGGTTGAAGGCTGATCCTGCGGTTACGGCTGATACAGCTAGAGTATTACGTGTGCCAGGGACCCACAATCATAAGGGTGACACACCTAAACAAGTTAAGGTACTAGGCGTTGAAGAACCCAGGCTTGTAAACTTGGAAAGTTTTACAACGTTATTAGGTGGGGGTGTCATGCCTGTGCCTGTAAAGGTTGACTCTGCTGAGAGCGCATTGAGAGAAGCACTGAGAGAGAACTCGGACTTTTCATTTAAGAACATACTTAAGAAGTCTATCAAGGGTACAGGATGCGCTCAGATAAAAAACATGATACAGAACAAAGAAAACATTAGCGAACCTCTATGGAGAGCAGGGCTATCTATAGCAAAATTTTGTTCAGACAAAGACAAAGCTGTGGACCTCATATCGGTAGGACATGAAGGATACAGTAAGGAGTTAACACAAGAGAAGGTAGACTTAATAAAAGGACCCTATCTTTGCTCTAGTTTTTATGAGCATAACCCCGATCTTTGCGCAGACTGCCCTAACTTTGGTAACATAAAATCACCGATAACATTGGGCAGAGAAGTAAAGAAAGCTCCTACTGATCCAGAAAGACCACAGTACCCAGAACCATATTTTAGAGGTGCAAACGGTGGGGTGTATGTAAGATTTACTAACGCAGATGGTGATCCAGAGGACAAACTTATATATCATAACGACTTATATGTTGTTAAACGTATACATGATGTAGAACTTGGTGAAGCTATTGTGATGCGTTTGCACCTGCCAAAAGATGGGGTGAGAGAGTTTACAATACCGTTAACTTCTGTAACATCGAAAGAAGAATTAAGAAAACAACTATCTATGCAAGGTATAGCAGTAACAAGGATGGACGAGCTAATGCAATACACAACAACGTGGGTAAACCAACTACAACTAACAGACAAAGCAGATGAAGCACGAAGGCAGTTTGGTTGGACAGATGATAACCTTGAAGGATTTATTCTTGGTAACGAAGAAATACGCAAAGATAGCATAGAGTTTAACCCACCATCTACACCAACGGCAGGGTTGTTTCCCA
>Ga0208919_1000476_pt1 | contig 26912 bp, 48 predicted proteins | sample 4_EtaG_FD_184076 | JGI IMG/M metagenome (GOLD analysis project Ga0208919, IMG submission 184076) | Marine viral communities from the Subarctic Pacific Ocean - 4_ETSP_OMZ_AT15127 metaG (SPAdes) (version 3) | ecosystem: Environmental > Aquatic > Marine > Oceanic | place: Pacific Ocean | collected...
TATGGATCATCCAAAGAAGCTATTTCTTTACCAGGCTTCTTATGGTTAATGGTAAATTTAACGCTTTTTCCATCAGTTTGGAAACCAATAGTAGTGAAAGCACCATCACCAACAACCAACATTGGGAAGATATCTGCACCATTTTTACCAGTACCTGCAGTATCAGAACTAGCTGCACCACCTTTTCGGTCATGCTGCATTTCCGGAACTACAACAATACGAAACTGGTCAACAGTACCAATTTCACCATTCATAATATTTCCAGCGTCAGCATATTTTTCTACACTAACAAATCCGGAACCAACACCTGAACCAGAAATATCAGTCAATTTACGTACTACAGGAATCAATTCAGATCCTATATACATAACTCGACCACCATTAATAGTTTTAGTGTCGATCATACGAGAACCACTAATAATCTTTGTTTGCTTAGGTGTTTTATTATCATCCAAAGCAATAGAAAGATTCATGAGATCTTCATAAACAACAACTTCATCAACATCTAGTTTACTACCGGTAGTTACTGCACCAGAGGCGCCAGAACAGTAATAAACAGTACCACTAGAAGTTGCAGTAGTAATAAGATCTGCTTGAAGCTCTGCTTCAGTTAGTTCATTTGCACCAACAAGTGCTTCCTCAGTAATATGTGATAGCAATTCAGCATCTGAATCGAAATCCATTGATTCCTGAGTGTACTCAGTAAAGAAACCACGTTTAAGCAATTCACCTTCAACTTGAGTACGTGTAAAACCAACCCGGTTAACCCTACCACCGTTTTCACGGAGAGTCGGGATTTTACGTTGAATAGCGCCGGTATCTTTAGATGAACCATAAAGATTACCACCAACTTCTGCAACATCAACTGCACCACTAGCTGCAATAGCTGCTGTTTCGTTAGCGTATGCGCCTTCAGCACCAATCAAGTCGCCACTTGAATCCCAAGCAGACCATTTGTTTTTGGTAATAACAGCACCAGCTGCATTCAATCCTTGATCGTTTTCATTTGTATCATCAAGCAATGCAACATATACATCTTGCTTGATTTTTTTACCCATATGCTTAGGCATCGCACGTACATCAGCCAATGGCATAAAGTACTGACGATCTCTAACAGCAATAAGGGCTTTCTTAAAATAGTAATCGGTTCTCGCTTGAGCGCCGATATCCGATGCTGTTCCACTAGCAGTACTAGAGGGAGCATTGTACATATTTTCGTTAGCCATAATAATATCCTAGTTTTAAATAATGATAATTACCTGGTAGCATACTTCTTCATAAACTCATCATCTGATAATCCTAAAAAGTCATCATCAGTTGAAGATTTTTGTGAAGTAGTTTGCTTAACAGGTGCTACTGCTTTTCGTTTTTTATTACGATCAGCATTAGCTTTTTCGTCAGGTCTTGATACGGCTTTAGATGTTTGCGGATTATCAGCCGGATTACGTAACATACCTTGATTGTACAGATATTCAGCAATTTGCTTGTAAGCTTCTACATCAGCAATCCCGCCTAGTTTACCTAGTGCTTTTTCCTGTTGTAGTACTGAATTAACTTGATCAAAAACACCATTACCCATATGAGTATTAATAATACCTATAATTTCAGGTTGATCTGAAATTATAGTCTTACTCTGTTGGTCCCACTCTTTAGTTAACGTATTAATTGTTTTACTAAAAGTTTCAGTGTCTTTAATCTCATCTAGTACAGAATCCAAATTGTATTCTTTATCTGTAAGTGAGTAATTTGTAGGTTGATAATCCGTAGGTACATCTTTGTCGATATCTAGAGGGTCTATCGTGCTCTCTTGAATTAGCTTGGTGATTGCTTTAGGATCCTTTTTAGATATATCGATTAATGTGTTTAATTTTGATTCGTCTAGAAGTTCATTCTTTTCTAGCATTTTAACTATCTTTAAATGAGGCTTTAATTGCATCATTTTCTTTTGATAGTTAGCGCCCATCTGCATTAAACGCACAATATCTTCTGGATCTCTAACTTGCATATCAGTGCCATTGGCTTTAAAAGGACTAGACACTCTTTTATAAGCACTTTTGTAATCAAACTCTGTAGTTTCTGGAGTATCCCCCTTTGTTTCAGTTGAGTCTGGCTTACTAGTATCAAGAGATTCTGTCGTATCACTATCAGTAGATGTTTCAGGCTCCGTCTGAGTATCCTCAGCTGGTTGGCTTACTTTATCTTCTTCAGTCGCAACGTCAGTTTGCTCCTGTGCTTCACTTACCTCTTCTTCAGAGGTAACTTCAGTATTCTCATCAGTTTGATCTGATGATTCAATAGCCGGTTCTTCCATATCTAATTTTTGTGCAGCTGTAGGTTCTTCAGCCACATCATCAGATAAGAATTTACTCGGGTCTTGTTCTAAAAAATCTTTATCAGATAAGCCTAAGGAAGTTTCGGTCATACATTAATCTCCTCAGCTAAAATTTCTTCACGAGTTTCTTCATGTTCACCTATTGCTTGATCCATTTCACTACCACGTCTTAATAATTCTTTTAAGAAATTTTTTAAAGATCCTATTCCATATTGCATATTATCTATTACTTTTAATGAAGCTTCAGGTAAAGGAGCACTTTTAGCCATAACTAATCTAGCTGCTTCTTCTTTAAAATATGCTTCTTCAATTACATCTTTAAAGTATTTATTCTCCATTAATTTAACACAGTTATCTCGTAACTTTCTAATTTTCTCTGCTGTTTCAATCTGAATTTGAACTTCTTCCAAGTCAGTCATATCTCTCCTTATGATGGTTTAGTTAATGCGTCGAATGCAGTTTTATCTAAAGCAGACATTCTGTCATGCTCCTTCTTATCCATGTCAGATAGTCTATCAAATTCTTTATTCTCCATTTGCTGTGCATGTTTTCGATCATCAGAATCTATTTCCCTAGCGTGAGATACACCAGATTCTTTTTCAACAAAATCAAGATCAGATAAATCAGAAGAACTATGCATACTTCTTGCTTTAGCTTGTTCAGTTGCTGCTTTAGCTTTCTTAAGATGTACATCCACTTCATTTTCTTTAGCTTTAGCAGATTCATTCATAACTTGTGCTTCTAATAAAGCATTTTCAAGTTGCGCACGTTGTTGAGCCATTGGATCAGGTTGAGGTTCATATTCTTCAATACGTTTAGCTAAATCAGGCATTTTACGTAGTTTAGCAATGTCTGCTAAAATCATATAACTCATTTCTGGAGGCATGGTATTACCCATAGTTTGTAGCATAAATGCTAATTCACTAGCTTTTTGTTCATCTGCTTCCGCAGTAGAAATATTAAGTTTAATATCATATTTACCGCCTAAATCGTTTCTATTAATAGCCATGAACTCTTCATTTGTAACACGAATAATTTCTTCATCATCCAAAAATTCTGCATTCATAGAAATTATTTTACGCCCTATCTGGGTTAAACCGTTAGATAGTCTACGTAAAATTCCTAATTCACGTTTAGATGTTGCATCTAATGCTGATCGAATACCAGTAGCAGTCGCACCTAAAGCTTGACCAGAAATACCTTGAGTAAATGCTTTAACGCCAGTTAATGCTTCGGCGTCATTGTTTTGCATATTAAGTACTTCTAATGCAGATCTAGGTATTTCAGGATAAACTTCCATATGAAATGCCTGCCGTGGATCTACATTAGCATTAAATTTATAGTCTTCCCCACGTTCAAATTTACGAGCATTAGTTACATCTAATGCATCTTTTCTAATTCCTTGCTGCCCATTAGCACTGCGTCCAATAATATCAATAATACCGCGAGTTACTGCTCCTACTATTTTTTGGTTATCTTCAATAAGAGATGCATCAGGTTCTCCATAAATATTTTTACGCCGTGGTAAATATTGGACTAATACAAAAGGAATCTTTTTATCTGGATAAGGGTTTTCTTCTAATCTAATAAATGTACTGCCAACCCAGGTAGCAACTATTGGTTTAACTTCCCCAGTATCATCAATATCCCAATACCCCCAATACTCTCTAGCAATAACTTTTTTACGGGCTTTATCCTTAAAAGTAAAAGAAGTATCATCTGCATTAACTTCATGATCTGGCTCAGATAATACAGAAGCGCTTTCAAAGTTAATATCATCCAAATTTTGATAACGCCCATCTTTTTTTAACTCAGATAAAGATGTTTCAAAACTATAAATAGCAAAACTAGCTTTTTCTATATCCCCATCACAGGTTGGATCTACAATTACATTGTTATAATCACACACTGTTAGTACAGGATGGTTTTTAATTATGACCGTTTGCATTGTTTCTTTTGTACCAACTTTTACTTCCTGCATTGCAGGTTGGCCAGTTTGAGGATCAACAGCCATTTGTCCTGTGTTAGGATCCATAACTGGTTGTGTTTCCATTACATCTTCATAAATTTTACGCTCCCCTTCCTCAAATTCCCAACCAGTACGTACTATTACGGTCCCTTCATCAACAGCTGTTCGCACATATTCGTCAATAAACTTAACTTTATCCATACGGCAATTAAGTTGATAATTAACTACCATACCATTTTGTACTGCTGATTCTTTATCTTCAAAGGTTTGTGGAGATGTATTAAATAAATCATCGGTAGATAAAAAAGGCTCTGATAAAGCAGCGTATCGCCATTCTGCTTGTCTACGCGCTAATCTAGGAACTAGTTTAGATCTACCCCTTTTAGCATTAATAGTTTGTTCGCCATTAAGAACTCTTAACCAATTATCAACTTCTTCTGTATGGACATCATGAGCTACTTTAGCTGAATCATAATCAGCTTTAAGATCTCCTAAACTAGGAGGATTTTTCCAATCTACTAAAGTAGTTGCATCAGTTTCTACAGTATCTGTTGTATCTGCAATATTAGTATCACTCATGTATTACTCCCAGCTCTTTCTTTATGCTTTTCATAATTACTGTATTGCTTTTTAAGATAATTATCAACTTTATATATCTTACGTCCTTCTATAGTATCATAATATGTCGTGTAATTAGCAAACATAGAATTAGATAAAGCTATAGGAATAGATGCATATATATCATCTGCCTGTACTACTTCTGATACAAAATATTTCCATACTTTAACAAAATCTAATTTTGCTTCCATATTATCTGTAACCAGTACTCCTGCTATCATATATCCATTTAACTTTCTGTCAAATCTATAAAATAAAGCAGCTTCACCTTCCTGTATTAAACTTACGTGTGTAAATATCATATAATCTCCACAATTACAGATGAATATACATTGCCCATTCCTGCTCCTAAACTAAGAAATCTGCCTGATTCCTCTTGTATCGCAATAGCTGTTTCAATTGCAGTAGACACTCCCATAGTATGACCAATGCGTAATTTATAGTTTACAGTTCTAATATCTCCAAATTTCTTTTTAATTAATATGTCCTCTATTTCATTATCCTCCGAAAAAGTACTATGAGTCTTAATAAAATCAATACCATCCGTATTAACTCTATCCATAACTTTTTCGTATCCAGCTCCTGTGCATGAGATACCTAATGGAGAGGCGTGATATTCCGCCGCGATATGTATATCTGGAATATTAGCTACTATGTTATTGTTTGTACTATAGTTACAGGTTTCACTTTCAAAAACCGATATATTACATCCTTGCCCTAAATGAAATTTAGTAATTTCTGAATTATTCTCTTCGTGCACTAATTTACTTAATTTATGCTCTCCAAATACATGTAAATACTCTTCTGAAAGGCCATTATCTACTGAAACTACTATAACTGCATCCAGACGCCCAGAATGTAACATATTATATGCAGTATACCAGGCAGAATGTCCACTAATACAACTTACACTATCTGTTGATATATAGTCAAAAGATCCAAGCTGACTAGCTAAATACCCTGTATATACTTGAGTAACTGCCATTGGAACTACTTTATACGCTGGGTATTGCTCAGTTTTAGGAACAACTGACGTGTATCCTGTCCAAGAAGTACTACCAGAAGCTAATATTAATCCTACTTTCCGAGTAGGACTAGCTAATAGTTCCGCAATAAACTCGTAGGTTCCAGGATTAGCTCCATATTGCCCTTTAAGTACATAATTAACTAATTCTCCTGTTATTAATTTAATACCATTTTTAACAATTAAACCTCCCCCATTTCCAATTTGATGGGCATACTGGGGATACGGAATATTATCTAGTAATGTTAATTTCTCAGAATATACAGAATTAGTGTGAGTTAACAGCATTCAATTAGGTCTATCTTTATCATCAAAGCAATGTTTACTATACTCTTTAGCCTGGCTGTAAGAGAAAGTACGGGTAGATTCTTTAGTTACAAAATTTTTTAATGTTTGAATACTGAAATTTGGTTGATTTGACAGTTGTTTAAAAGTTTCTTCTTCAATACCAAAAAATTCACATATCCATATAAAAAACATCATAGTACTTAAACTATCTAAATCTCGTATATTAAAACTGTCTTCCATGTTTGTTATAGGAATGAATTCATCACCAATAGGCGTATCACTTTTTAAAATCCTATTAATGATATCTAAAAATTCCGTATCGGTAAATTTAAAAGTATCTGTAGTCATAACATTGAATAGCTTATCATTAGAGTGTATATTAATGCAACTGTTACGTATTCTAAAGGAGGTTTAAATGAGTAAAAGCACCTTAACTAAAAAAATTGCTATTATATTAGATATTACATACAGCAAAGCCTATGACATTGTTGAAATTGTACTACAAGAAGTAAAACAAGGAATTGCTGAAGGAGATCTAATAATACGCGGATTTGGTAGATTCACTGCAATTAATAAAAATAAGCGTATAGGAAGAAACCCAAAGACCGGCAAACCCGCTGAAATTAAACCCCGTAGAGTTACTACCTTTAAAGCATCGAAGATATTTAAAAATAATTTAAATTAACGTCATGAGTATTTATGACGTTAGGATTTATAAACCTGATAAAGACGGTAATCTTCAATACGAAAAAACTATTTCTAAAGAAGAACTGTCTAAAATTCATTGGCATGGTTTTAAACGAGGATTAGGAGATGATGTTTCTGATGAAATTAAGTTTCATCGTATAGGAGCTGATTTAAATAAATGCAGCGAATGTGATAATAAAGTACCAGCAGCAGGTAGGGTTACTTGTTCAGTTCCTTGTAAATTACAACGAGAAAGTAAACAACGTATTATAGCTCGAGAAAAAGAACAAGTAGAAAAAAATTGTGCTAGATGTGGAGTTAAATTTTTAGCTAAACGATTTGACAGATTGTATTGTAGTAAAGAATGCCGTTACTCTCAAAAGAAAGGAATTGATTATGGGAAACCTAACACCTAATTTTGATAGAGAAGAATATGCTTGTAAATGCGGATGTGGTAAAGACAACATTAAAGATGAACTTGCTGCAAAAGTACAACTAGTAAGAGATATTGTAAAAAGAGGAATTCGTATAAATAGTGGGATTAGATGTGAAAAACACAATGCTACTATTAAAGCCACTCCTTCTAGTTCTCATATAGATGGGTGGGCAGCAGACCTAGGCTATACTGGCTCTGCGGAACGGTATCAAATATTAAATGCCGCATTACAAATATTCGATAGGGTAGGTATTGCAAAAACTTTTATTCATGTAGATGTAGATAAAAATAAAAGTCCTGGTGTAATTTGGTTATACTCTTAATGTATCCTTGACATTGCTACAACATAAGCAATCAGTAAAATAGTAACAATAAGAGATACCCCTCCAAAAATCCAAAGAAATATTTTCATTTTGTTTTAGTCATAGCTGCAAGTGGATTTTCTAATGCTTTCATAATCTTTTTATCAATTTTGGTTTCCAATGCTTCTATTTGGGAATCAACTTTTGTAAGTTTATCATCCCATCTTTGAGACGTATCAAGTATTAGTTCTCGTACTTCTTTCTCTGTATTCCTCATAGCTTGCCTAGTCTCCAAGCCATCTGCTCTCGATCTCTTATCTATAGCATCAATCTGATCTAGTTGTTGATTAACGGTGCTTTTAATATCTGTTCTAATATCCCTAGCAGTTGCCTGGGCATCAGATACCAGGGTCTGTACTGCTAATATTTCAGCTCTTATTGTATCTTCTGTTTCAGTAACTACTGCTCCTAGTGTCCTTATTTCAGCATTAATAGTTTCTTTAAGTGCCGTAACTTCAGTACTAACTACTTGTCGCTCAAGTTCTAATGAAGCTTTTACACCATTTACTGATGTTGTTATAACTTCTAAGCGTTTATCAAAAGTCGATAAATCTGGAGCTACATAAGTAGTAATTTGCTCTTTCATATCCATGTAATCTTTATAGAATTCAAATCCGCCCCACAAACCTCCACCGAGAGTTCCCAACAAGGACATAATAATAAACAGCTTTCCACCCGTTGCTTTTATTCCACCGTATTCAACTTCCATAATTATTTCTCAAAGTTATATTGTGAGTCAATCATCTGATTCATCATAATGTCACTGCCTAATGAATAAATTGAACTAAGTGGGTCTATTAACGCAACTTCATATGGAGTTTCGCTTTCATAAAACATAGCGTCTGGTAATTGAGCTTGTTGGTAAGATTGAAATTTTAAATCTCCGCCCATCATATTCATCATTAAAAGACGTGTTCCTTCTACATCTCCACCTTGATCTGTAACTCTTGATATTACTTGTTGAACAACTGCAGCTACTAATTTAGCTTTAATAGATGCTTTAGCAGAAGCTTGTTGTGTTTCTTCTTCCTGTTCTTCTGATTCAGATTCAGCTTCTTGTTCTTCTTCTTCCTGATCTTGAGCCTGTGCAACTTCTGCTTCTGGTTCTGGTTCAGATTCCATTTCCGGTTCTGGCTCCGATTCGGATTCATTATCAGCTGCAGCCATTGTCATTTCAGTTTCTGGCTCAGCCTCCATCTCTTGAGTTTCAGGTTCCATTTGTGTATCTGATTCAGTAGTTGTAGTTTCCATAGGAGCAGATTCTGTTTCTGTACTTACTTCAGGTTCTGGAGCTGGCGGAGCACTATCCATCTGTATCTGTTGCATTTCTTCTGCAATGTTAATTTCCATTGTTTCCATTTCACCAGCACTATCAACAGAAGTTACATACATTGTCCCTACTGAATCTATAGAATCAATATTCATATCTAAATTTACTATTTCCGCACCTGCCGCATCAGTTATATTAACGGATATATCAATGTCCTGGTAATCCCCTCCTGCTTCCATTGTCATTATTTCTTCAGATTCCATAACATCACTTACAACTTGGTTAAAAAAATCATCATCCATAGTATTATTACTAGGAGTATTAACTAGTAGTTGTTGTGTTAAGTATTGTTCTAAAACTTGAATTTCAACAGGAGTTTGCTCTGAATAAGTAGCTGTTATAAAAGGATCATCAAATCGAGGTCCGTACATTCCGGCAACATAACCAGCATCTATTCCATATAAAGACATTTGAGCCCATAGATTTTGAAAATCATTAGCTGCTATAGTTTGGCTGTAATTAAAATCTCTCCAACCAGAATAAGCTTGTACTTCATTATGTGTAAAAGTCTGAACAGTTTCACTACCATCACCTAAAATTACTTTAACTGTAAAAGAATCTTTACAATCGTAATTAGTATTTTCGCATAAAGGTACAGATAGATTAGAAGAGTGGCTCCAAACTTTTACTCCATAGTCTAATTCAAATCCAGCTTGCCATTCATCTATAGTCATTTCATCTGCAAAATAAGCTTTATCAGAAACAATAGTTCCACCTAACCATCCAGTTCTATATTCGTTAGTGCTATTATTAATTTGACCCCTTCCACTTGATCGTCCTTGAATATCATCTCCTGTCCAATCATCACTAGAAATTACTCCTGAATTATCTAGTATATTAGGCGTAGTAATATTTCCGTCTTCATCTTCATGATTTATTGCAAAGGCAGGAACGGTAAATAATAAAAAAATAAAAATTAATAGCCTCATTAATAATCTTCCTCATCTTCAGGCCATAAATTATTAGGGTCCGAAGTAGATTTAAAATTTTGAGGAGGACTTGGTTTCTTTTCTAAATCAGCAAACCTTTTTTCCCATAATTTCTTTGCCTCTTCACCTATTTTACCGTTAATAGGGCAAGGAGTACCTGCCATATTCATAGCGTCAAATACTCGCTTATCTTGGCATAAGAGACTAACTGAAGCTACTTTCATACCCATACCATACAAAGATCTAGCTAATTTAAGCCTTTCGCAATTTTTATCACGAATAGTTGTACCTAAAGATATTCCAAGTATTCTTGTTTGAGCTGCACTACCTAAAGCAGTAACACATACATCCTGATTATTAATTACAATATTAGGAGTAGATGCAGTTGCGGCATTGCGATCTATAGTATTAGAGGAAACAGTGTTATTACTGGAAGTTACGGTAGAGGATACCGTTGTATTAGTATCTGCAGCAAATACGAAGGAGGGGCTAAATAAAACAATAAAAAGTAAAATCTTCCATGATTTCACAGCGTAACCTCATTTACGTGGTTTTTTAGTTGGTTTTCGAGGTTTTTTGGGAGGTCTCCCTCTTGTAGTTCCGTAAGTTCCCTTTCCTTGTCTACAATATATCATCATTCATTTCCTTCTGTTTCAGATTCAGGTTCAGATTCTTCCATTGCATCGTTAATTTTATCTCCTATTACATCTCCTAACGTATTAGTCAATATACCAACCCCTACGTTAGTAGCTACCGTACAACTTTGTAGTAGTAGTATAAATACTAAATATTTCACTCTTCCTCTGCTGGTTCTTTAGCATCACAAACTTCTTTATAAATATCATTATTTCTAGCTACGTAAGCTAGATCTTTACTGACAATTTCTGGCGGATTATTCTGAAGTAACCACTGTTTAGTATCTTCACTAAACTTAACCTGTTCATACCAGGCACACTCTTTAGAATAATAAGTATCAGCATTATAGAGTCCTAAACCGAAGTTGGCGACAGGAGCCGCCAATTCGGATAGAATACCCATACTGCTACAACCCGTCAAGAACGTCAGGCATACCAGCCCTGTCACGAACCTTTGCTTTAGCTTCATCAATTTCTTTCTCTACAGCTGGAGCTGCAGCCATTCCTTTTGGGTGATTAATATTGTTAAATACATTTCCAGCCAACCAATTAAAAATAGGCCAGACAGTTCCTAATACTGGGATTTTCTGTACAAATTTATCAGGCAAAGATCCAGTAATAGCAGTAAATACAAGTACTATTTGCCCTACTATTGCAAACCATCCTTGTCCTTCAAACATTGCAGCTATATCCATAGTTATCTCCTAACAAAATTATTTCTTAACAGGAAACCAAAAATCTTTATGTCTAATAAATTTAGGATCATTTAAATCTTTAACTAAATAACAATGCTCTGCACTAGCTTGAAATACCATCTCCAGGTCATGCTTAGGACGGGTATTACATGATATAGGAGTTGCGGTGTAACTCACTTGTAAACCAGATTTATGACTAACCTGTATCTGAGTAGGAACCTCGTTTACAGACCAACCAATTAACTTATATGGAGATGGTACTAGAAGCATGATCGTAATGATCAGCTCTTTCACTTTTTCTTACGATCTTGCCCCATCTTCCAAGTAGCTGCACCGCCAATGCCTAATACTCCCCAAGCTTCTTGATCGAATTGATGATAACCTAGCATTTGGCAAACCATCATACCTATACCGATTAACATTATTGCGTAAGTTTTGTGACCAGGCATCATCTTATCAACAAATTGAATAACTGTTTTAATCATGATGAATCTCCTTTTTTATTTATTAAATGTGAGACAATCATCTCCACATTACGTTCAATATGAATAAGATCATCTTTAGTCACGACAGTCTTTTCTAATGCAGTGATACGATCACTTACACTATCGTGGTTATTAAAGACTCTCTTAGTAATGAATCCACCTACTATAGCAAGAGCACCAATTAACATCTCATTAAACTTATCTGTCATGGTTCTCGCCGTCCTTCATCTTGATGTCAACGCGGTGGATTCGTTCAGCTTTACGTTGTTCAAGATCATTTATCCTATTATGAGCTAAAGTAATATCACTCTTAAATTCATCTCTATTTATACTTGTTGATCCTAATTGATCTACTCTTCTATCCATTTCATGTAATCGTTTAGCATGAATCTTAATAGCTTCCTGTATTTGATCTGCATCTGCCTTATTCTTATCTAAATCATCTAATTTACTACTTAATCTATTAACAAACCAGGACCCTATTCCAACAAATAAAACCCAAGCCTCATGTAGTATAGCATCCATAAGGTCTATTTGGGATATTTACCCTTAATTTCGTTAATTTTATCCACCCAAGTGGTAGTACCATCTCTCTTGTCATCAAACATCATTTCATACTGGTTGAGTTGATCGTATTCTTCTCTGCGTTTATCAGAGTAAGTCTTTATAGAATTATCATAAGCATTAATCATTGATTGAACATCCACACCAGTAGCATCAATTACAATAGTATGATCTTCTACAGACAATCCTCTGGATGTAAGAAAATGTTCAGCGTTTTCTTGCGTCATAGAGCCGTGCCATAATATCGCTTCGCTTGCTTTGTTCTGAATGTATCCGTATATTTTTGCCATCTTAGTTTCCAAAAAGGATTAAAGAAAAATAACCAGTTCCCGATAAACTCGAACCGCCTTTAACATTTGTAATGGTGTATGTGCCAGCCCCAGTACTAGTCATATCAATAAATTGTGCGCCACCTGTGCAAGCACATTGTATAAACCCATTTCCCTGCCAATATTTTCCAGCACCGGCCTGTGAAGCGTTTTGACTTGCCGCTGCACCACCACCATCATTCATCCAACCAGTAGCCATTCCTATAAACGCTCCATTAGGGTTATACGTCATCCACGCTAATTCAGGAGTAAAGTTTGCAGTAAGTGTGTGAACAGTTGTGCCATTAGCAGATGACATATCTAAAGACCAATAATCTTCCTCCATTTGTATTGGCAAACTTGTAAGGGCTGAACCATTGAGTGCAGGTAGAGTTCCAGATAGTCTAGCCATCGGCAAAGTGCCTGAAGTTAGATCACTAGCACTTGTTGAACCTGCTGTCTGCCAAGAACCATCACCTCTTAAAAAGTTTCCAGAACCAGCAGTACCAGTTGCACTAAGATGGGCTAAGTCTACTGCCCCCGATACTAGCTGTGCCGAATCCACCGAGTTTGTCGCAAGCGTTCCTGCATCTACTATGTTATCAGGCAATCCACCTACAGATATACCAGTAATAGTTCCATCTCCGTTTATTGTGATAGCCATTAGTTGTTCTCCTTAACTGTTTCAAGATATTCTTCATACTCTTTAGTCCATTTATCTTGATCGGCTTGTGATGGAATACCATTTGGGAATTTAGTGATAACTCCATCTCTAGTTTCCATCCCATCTTGATGATTAAATTTCCAACCAATAACTAATCCTATTGGAATCATACTGCTATCTCCGTTATTGTGATTGAGGAAGCCATTACTCCACCAAAATGTCTGCTTCCTGCGTGTCCATTAAAAGTTAGTGTTCCTGCATTTACGTTCCCTGCACGAACTTTAAAAGTTGTAGCTGAAGTCGTGCCTGCCGTCATATAATGGGTAAAACTTACTACAGACCTAAATGTGGATGCAGCAGAATGAGCCTGTGCAGCTAGTGCATTTGCTGTACTGTCTTGAAACAAAGCTGTACCTCTCCACGCTGCTGCACTATCGGTATGGTTGATATGAGCCACTACATCAATGCGTAGTTTATTACTAGCGTTTGTTGGTGTTATTGCGAGAGTCATTAACTCAACACCCTCAGTATTTTGAGGAATGGTATCGTCAACTGGCATAACAGTAGTACCTGTCGCTACAGCACCATCCATTACATTTACCACTTGCACAACTTTTCCCAATGCCCCAGCTTTAACAGCCGTACCAGCAATAGTTAATCTGTCGGCATCCGTAATTGCAACTGTATGCCCTGTGGGAACGGTTACAGTTGTTCCACTTTGTCCCTGTATCTTGTCCGTTTTAACCAGACTATTAGCTCCATCGAAATCTATTTGGGGCATTATTCAGCCTCCTTCGGTATGTCTGATTTAACTTTTGCAACGTGGTCTTTCCACGTTCCGTGATACATCATATCTAATTGTTCCTCCCAAGTTCCGTAGAGAGATTTTCTATCTCGTTGGTATTGAGTCTTGACTTGCTCAGTTGCGTAATTCGCTTCTTCTTTATCTCTTGCGGTTTCTTCTTCTGGTGTGAATGGAACTATTTTATTGTCTATATTGTGATGTCTTGTCATTATGATTTTTTCAACCCATAAAGTGTTATGTCACCTGTATGCGTTCCGCTAACTGCTTTATATCGAAACTGAGTAACCGTCATTGTAGCGTTCCTCTGCCCACCAAATGTTCCCTGTGTTAAATAACCACTACCATTGGTTGTAACGTGGTGTCCGTAAATATGAGGCCAAGTGGCAGAACCAGAAGAAAGGCAAATGAATACTGTGCAATGACCTCCCTCTCCTGTCGCAGTACCAACACCACTAAAAATTTGCATCCCTGTCGCATCAGCTGTATTACCTACCTCCAAATATCCAGCCCCATCAGATCGAGTTCTATGTATATTAAAGTCGTAATCATTACTCGCTTCATCTATTCCACCTGAATCACCTAAAGCTAGAAACCCATTTTGGTTATCTGTGCCGTGTCTCCAATTTTCAAAAACAGCCATATATGTACCATAACTTGACACATCAAGACCTGTAACGGTTGTAGTGGTTGCTCCAGATGGAGAGGTCGTGCTAATCAAGTTCCAAGTACCACCACCTGCTAACGGTCTATCTAAAGTTATATTCCCTGCACCGCTAGGAGTATCAATCGTGTCTACTTTTATTGTTGATGCCATTTTATATCCTTAGATTATAGTCCACACACCGTTTACAGTAACGGTATAGGTGTTGCTCACAGTAATAGGGCCAACACTTGAGCCATTCATATTAAGCGGTATAGTTAGATCCTGGTTGATCTGATTTGAATTAGTCCTTATATACTCATCCCCTGATCCAACATAAGGGCCATCATTTTCTGGACTGTTTCCAATGTATGCCATTCGTTACTCCTTTGGTATGTCTGATTTAACTTTATTTACTTTAGCTTTCATTTCATCCGCATCAACCCCACCCTTCCAGAGTGCATCTAATTGATCGCCTATATTGGGGTATGCTTGCCTTCTTGCTCGTACATATTCTTGCGAGGCATAAAGGTTTTTTAACCGTGTAACCTCATCAGCAATTTCTTGTTCTGTAGGTTTTTCCATACCCCCTTTTATACATTCCCAATGAATAAGTTTTCCTTCCCTTATACCAATATTAACTTCTGAACCTTCAGTTAGACTAAGAACAGCATGTCCTGCCCAGTCATCAATCGTATAATCATCAGTTATCATTTCTATATTCATTATGCTAATTCCCATAAAATAATTGTACCTTGAGCCCTAGAATTATTGAATGACCCATTTGGTGCGTGTTGTCTCCACCTTCCTCGAAAATTCCAAGTTTGTGCAGCTAACCCTGTAAACGTATGTGTAATACAACCATTACTAAAACTAGCTTGTGCAGGAGAACCAGAATCATTATCACCAATAACAATAGCTGATTCTTCAAATTGGGTACTGGAAGATGCAGTATAATTTTGTATTGCAGCAAACCCTCTTACTCCGGGATGTGATACAGCCCCACCAGTATAAATTTGCACCATAACAGTCGAGTTACCACCAGTAGTTGTGATGCTCGCAGATATACCAGCAATATCTACATAACTTGTTGAAGTCGTTGCTCCCCAAGTAGTAGCACTTACTTCTACTATTTGTTTAAATGCACCAGAAGAAAGGCCTGTAAGACTTGCACCACTAATCGCTGGCAAAGCATTTTCTAAATCCCTAGCATCTAGGTTGGTTAAACTAGCACCACTTATTGCTGGCAAAGCACCACTTAATTTACTTGATGTAAGAGTAGATATTCGAGCATCTGCTACTGTACCAGTAAGATTACCAGCAGGAATACTTGTCAAACTACTCGCATCCAACGCTGGTAACGCACCTGATAATTTAGATGATGCAATACCAGTAGCTAAATGTGCATTATCAACTGCCCCAGATGCAAGCTGGTCTGAATCAACTGCATCATCAGCGATTTTTGCAGATGTAACAATATTGTCTGCTAAATCAGCAGATGACAATGGTACGTTAGTTGGTTTATTTCCTATGTATGGCATTTATAACTCCTATGTGCTGATAGCATCAACTGTAGACACCCAAGTATCCAAGCTGGATGCGGTATCACTAACCACCTTTAAAATATCTCCACTTTCCACTACAATCTTAGCCCCACCATCAATCAACTCTAATGATCCACCAAAACTTATTGGTGCGTTTTTAAGTAAATAATGATCGTTTGATCCGTCATTGATATAAACATCAACCGTTATAGAAGAAGATGCGTGTACGTTGGCACATCTAATCCCAATAACCGTGTCGTAGCTATTAGCAGTAAAGACGGTTGCAGGGCTAGTCCCTGTGTTTCTGTTTATGTATCTTCTAAAATTTTGTGCCATTAATTTTCTCCGTTATAGGGCGATGCTCATAGCAATACTAAAACCAGCCGAAACCCCTGCTGTCGGTGTATCTATTGTTAGTGTATCTGTACTTGCGTTTGTTGTAATTGTTGTACCGCCAGTGCCAACTAGTGTTAGTGTATCCGTTGCGCTATCTGCTACAATATCTGATTGCCCGGATACTGTAATAGTATTAAATACATTATCTTGTGCGGGAGAAGTAAAAGTTACCGTATCAGTACTTGCGTTAGTAGTAATAGTTGTTCCCCCACTACCTACAAACGTTAAAGTATCCGTTGTATTATCTGCAACTATGTCTGATTGGCCAGAAACAGCAATTGTTTTAAAAATATCATCAGGTACTGTTGTACTAGAAATGGTTAATGTATCCGTACCAGCATTAGTAGTAACACTTGTTCCACCACTTCCAACAATAGTTAACGTGTCTGAAGTTGAATCAGCAACAATACTAGATTGCCCACTGACTGCAATTGTATTAAAAATATCTGCATTTGAATCAGCAATAGCATCCGTTAACATTGCCGTGGTAACACGTAATTCTACACGATCTCCGCCATCTGCTGCTGTTCCAGTCGTACCATCCTGACCTCTTACACATGTAAGAGTAGTTCCAGATACCCCAGTTACTTTAATAATTTCAACATAGGTAGATCCAATAATGCTCAAGTACATATGGTCACTTCCACCTAAAGTAGGGAAAGTAGATACACTAGCTACATCAAAAGACGTAGCACTACTTGTTATGCCAGCGCTTAATGTTGAGTATGCATTATTACTAAATTTAACTGCCACAGGTATTCTCCTAAGAAATAGTTACATCCCAACTAATTGTCATTGTATCTAATTCACCTTTATTAACCGCAGTAAATACTGTACGACATAGCATTGTGCCACTTGAAGCAGCATTAAGAACAGCAGCTTCTGTAATTGCTGCTGTAGCAGGTGCTGTTACATTTGGAGTATCCGCCGGGATAGTTGCTGTATACGTAAGAACGTTATTAGATACTGAACCCCCAGAAGTAGTTAATGCTACTCGGGCTACTTCAGTAACTAGTGCAGTTTGTCCAACTGCCGCAGCTGTAGTTCCAGTACCAATAGCCATATGTGTCATTACACCAGCAGAAGCCGCATTCATTCGAGATGCAACCCAATTTTTGCCGGCAGTAACAACTAAATTTTTAACTGTTTTTACAATTTCTCCGTTAATAGAAATTGTTAATTGACCTGTTAAAGCCACTGTGTCTTTCTTATCCATGATAGATTCCTTATTTCTATGTTAGTTACGATATATCAACATTATCACCAGTTACTTCTAAATCTCCAGCTGATATTAGACGCGTATTCAGCATGTTAGTATTTAACATGCCATCATGGTACATAAGAACTGAATCAGAAACAGATACGTTATCTGTTGGATCGACATGGTAAATCTGGCCGATTCCTGGGGTATCTCCAGCTGTTACATTATCTGACTCATTAACTTTATGTATCTTACCAATACCAGGTGTATCAGAAGTAGTAATTGATTCCGTAACATTTTTACCAAATGTCCATGCTAGTGAATCACTACTAGATAAAGAATCTGATATTGCTAAATTAAACTGCATTGCTACTACAATTTGTTCTGCAACGCTTACTGAATCAGTAGCAGTTCTAGTATAAGCTACAGTAACTTCAAAAGTATCACTAAGAGTTACTGATTCAGATCCATCTCTTCCAAATTCTTTATTTTTACTATTGTACTCTACATCAATGTCAGTACGTGCATTTACGTATGTAATATTGCATGCTTGACTATTAACGTAATCAATTTCCGCTTCTGCGGTGCCAACTAATGCAGATCCCAGCATTAAAAATCATCCCTTACTTTAAATTTTAATTTGTCATATAAAGTTAATATAGCTCCACTAGTATAGGTTAATTCAATTTCACCTTCATATGTACCAGCCGCAACAGCTAACGTAGTTGCATTCCAAGGCATATAGCATTTTCCATTTGCTGTAGGCGCAACTTTAACACAAGTCATTGTATCTAAAATAGTTGAAGCGCCTAATAAACGGAATTTTACTTTAATGGTAGGATCGGTAATATCAATAGCTGCCCAGGTAGCAGAGTCATCTGGATCTAAGGTTTGCCCAGACGCGGCAGTATTGGAATCTTTTAAGGTAAGATTTATTTCTGGCTTTGTATCATTAGCTACTACTTGTATCTCGTCATAATATGCCATTGTTAACTCCTAAGGAGGTTGTTCTCAGCGTAGGCACCCTGCGCAACTATAAGATACGTTAGTTCGCCCGAATGTCAAATTAATTTATACAAATCCATTATCCTCTAATTTTGTATTAATCTCAATTTCGTTATTGCCCCACATGCCTGAATTAATAAGTTGTTTACAACTTGATTCATATCGCATGTAGTAAGTGTTATTTTCATCTTTTAAGTCACCACTAGTAGTAACATGTGCTTTATATGCTGCGTAATTAATTAAAGCTTCTGTATATACTTCATTGATTTTTAAGTCTGTATATGTATTTTTAGCTTTTTTAGGTGCAGCTGCATATCGTAATATAATTTGACTACGTTTAGGAGTTTCGGCATCTGTACCTTTAATTTCTGCTTTAAATGGTTCTGGTATAAGAATAGCTACATGCTGATCAACTTTTTTTACCAATTTAACGGAGTCATCTTTAATTGCCACTTGATCAAAATCTGAGGCGTAGTAAGCATGAATAGGAACTAAAAAATCCGTAGGTAAGGCGTATTCCTCACCATCTACAGGTCGGTCCATTTCATAATCTTTTTTTAATAAATGAAATCGTTTATGTAATGCTAGATTAGCAAGATTAACATAATTAATAAATTTATTTTGATTAGTTGCTTGTACTGCACTAGGGGCTGGACTAGGATTAGCAGTCATATCTCCAACATCAGAAATAGCTAATTTACTGCATTCACCAGTAACTAAGTAATCAATATATTCTGAAACTTTCATAATAACCTCTAAAGGGAGGGTAGGCGGGGAGCCGAAGGCCCCGCCTACCCCGGAGGCACACTATTAGCCTGAGAAAGGAGGCCTAGCGTGATGGTTAAACAAAATAAGAACTGTCTCCTTTATGTGGAGTCATATTTTCTCCCCACAATATTGAATCTTCTAATTTATCTTTTTCTTCTTCTTGTGGTCCTACTTCACTTGGTTTCCAAGCATTTAACTCTGCTAACATAGTAATGGTATCAATTTGGTCATCATGCTTACTTTTAAACCCTTTTAGAGTAGCTAAAGATAATTCAAAAAGCAACTCTTCAAGTTCTACACTATCTTTTAATTCCTCTGGAAACCAAATTTTCTTAGATTTAAATAATGGTATTGCATTTTGTTGAAACCGGCTCATTTTATCTTTAGTTGGCCTAATTCCTATAGTATTACTATTTTTTCCTTTCGACAATGTAAAATAATTATTACGATTGCCCATTTCATTTTGGATCCAACTAATAAATCCACCCTGCTGTCCTGTTGTTTCAATGCCTACTTCCTGAGGACTATATTCCTGAACTAATCTAAATAGTGCATCAATAGTATTATCCATTAGTGTTCGTTTACAAAAGCCATCTACCCACAACCAATCTCCATTATTATTCAAAGCCCAAACATTAATTACACTAAAATCAGCATGTTCTCTATCAGATGTAGCAAAATCGGTAGTGATATAAAAATTATAAGCTCCTTTATTTTTAAGTACTGTACTTCTTTTATACCAAATTAAATCAGAATCATTAACGAGACGGTCTTCTTCACTCGTAATCCGTAACATTAACTCTTGATTAAAAGAATCTAGTTTTCCGGCTCCTTTAGCTTTGTGATACTGCGTATTAACATACTCATAACTAAAACGATCCTCCCAGGCACCTTTAAATTCTTCTTCACTACACGGGAATTTTTCACAAACAGGATAAACATTTACATGCCAGACACCAGATTCAATAGCTTTATACAAAGGGTCTTTAGCATTGAACGGAGTCCCAGACCAAATAACTTTACGTTTATTAGGATGTAGCGCGTAGTCAATGGCAGAATAGACGGTGTTCTCAACGTTTTCAATAATAGTCGCAGAACGGGCATCTTCATCACCTAATAAATCGTCAAGTACTGCAAGTTGAGGTCGAGTATTCAATTCCACTGTACCACGAACACCTGTCTTTGCACCATGACCAGTAACAACAAATTCTTTTCCTTCCATGTTTTTAAAATACCATCTGATATCCGTGAACCTGGATTCTTTAATAAATGATTTTAAAAATTCACTTTGCTCACATCGGCGCTCTATACGAAGACGCATTTTCTTTACACCGTTTTCAATACTATCTGAAAGGTATAACGCATAATCAACTTTTCCAAATCCTGGAATAGATCCATATACAGCAATGTATAAAAATAAATACTCAGCAAATATTGTAGTCTTGGCAAGGCCACGGGCGCACATATTAGCGGTGTTTTGGGTTTTCCCCGCGATTTTGTCAAGCATCTTATAGTGAATAACAGGAGTTTTATTTTCTTCTCCTTTTTCTCCATTAACTAATTTAATAAACGAAACAAATTCTAAAGCAAACTCACTAGGAACATATGTAGGATCATCTGCATACTCACAATCATTGAGCCACTCGTCGACTGTTTTCTTAGCTAGCATCTTCAATTACCTCATAAGTTGCTTCTTTAAGTTCTTTTGGTTTAACAATAATCTCACTTTGTGCAATTTCTCCGGCGCTTGCCTGACCATTCATAATCATTCGCAATTGCTGTTGAGCAAGTGCTTTAGTTGTATTTCTTAAATCTTCAACTATGTCATTACTATAACCAATATCTATTTCAACTTTAGCAGCAGCTGGAGCTGTTAAATTACTAATTAGTGATTCAGCTGCCTTTTGTCTTACTAATTCTGATTTAGCTGTACGCATTAAATCGGCCTGGGTATTAATAGCTTCCTGGTAGATACCGGCATTTAGTATATGCGTCGGCACCATCGTCTGTTCCATGATTTTTGTTATTAGTCCTGTTTTTCCGTAGTTATCGGCAAAACTCGCAATATAAGACGCGGAAGAGCCTTTATCTATTAGGTTCTGATAGCGATCCGGGAATACTTTACTATAAGCAGTAGATGACTTATCTCCCATTAATTTAAGAGATACGAACTTAATAGCATTAATATACGCAGCTAATGAGTATTTTCCTGTTGAAAGTACATTTGCAAAACTTAAGACATTATCTCGAAATACTCGTTTAAGTTCAGAATCCGGCTCTGAATTAATCATATTAACGATATCATCAGTTAAATGCTTACGAAATCGTTTATCAGGCAGTGCGCCGGACAATTGCTCTTTAGTTAAGTGATTAGTTGTTTCTATATCCGCATCAATATCTTTTAAATTAGCTAGTTGCATTGTAAACCTCGTTCCATTTAGTAATTAAAGCAGTATGAGATGCCGCGTCGGTGTAGCACTCATGAGGCGATACCATCCAGGTACTCTTATCTAATTGGGTTAAAATACCTTTATCCTCCAGTTCTTTCCAATATTTATTCCAAGTTCTATAATCAGATATCCAGCTTACAGTTTTCGTAAAATATCGTTTATTAATCTCATTGTTTTTATTAGATAATAACATAAGAGGCAATAAAATCGCATGCGCTGTACGCGATAAGTTTTTATGATCATTAGTATTGATGTATTTATTCATCTACCTTTTCTTCTTCCTCAGCTTCATCGATTTCATCGTTAATCATATCTCCTATTACATCTCCTAATGTGTTAGTTAGTATACCAACCCCTACATCAGTAGCTACCGCACATCCATTTAACATTAACACGAGTATTAAGTATTTCATTCACTCTTTAGCCCTTTACTAGTTTGTGTGTCCCACATGTGCTTAATTATATAATATTGCTTGTCATTCCCATTAAACATAACATCTGGATTTAACATATACTCTTTTTTAGTAAATTTCCTAATTAAATCACATTTTTTCAAATCACGGACTCCCGTAGAAAAGTCATAAAGCGTCATGCCAGATGTCGCGCAAATTGTGGCCGGAGTCCCAACTACCATATTTACTCGATTAATCCTATACATCATTTTTAGTAATACTAGGGCCGCATTACTTGAAAGCTTCGTATTAGCTAAAAAAGTCGCAGGCGCGGTCCCCAGTTGAAATTTATTAAACATTCCGTGGTGCCTCCCATTATGATACCCTATTAGTGTTTCTCATTTCCTACCTCCTTAGGATGAAGCAGGAAGGGCCCGCTTATTTACGTCTGGATGAGCGGGTCTTTTCATTTCTCTTACCAATACAAACTACACAATATTTTTTATTTGAAGTATTCTCCCCGCAGCTCGGGCACGGGTGCGCCTGGAACCGCCTTGCAGGTTTACTATCCGGATCAAACACTGGCTGAACTATCCTTAATAGATTTCCTTCCCCATCAAATATTTTAACTGGATACATTAAACCTCCTATTTAGTGTTTTCTTTCCATATTCCCATATCTACAGTATCGGTATTAAATATTGATGTTTCATAACTAAAAAAATACCAAGCTACAAATAATGTAATCCCAAGTGCCACATACCATTTAGTCATTGTATTAGTCCTCCTATTATATTTATATAGACCATTTTAACTAAAAAACCTACATATTTCAATATCTATTCTCGTTTAATTTGATATACCACATTAAAGTACCCTGTTTAATACGATATAGCACATTAAACTTTTTGTATCTCTTTGTTATATAAGACTTATTACTTCTCTAAGAATAAGAAGCGTCCGCGGACTTCACAGAGCCTGCGGCCCTGTTCGTCCTGCGTCCGCGAAATAGACATAATATATTAATATATAAAGAGTTATTTAATTTTTTAAGAGCCATTAGCAATTTTTTATTTTTAGGTACGAATGCAATACTAACTGTCGGGGGCGGTACTCCTCAACCTCCCCCGCCCCCTTAAAATCTCAAACTATCTTTTTACACAGGCCTAAAGGCCTCGGGGCACATTATTAACCTTTTCTAGAAAGGAGATCACTTGCCATGATCAAGATATTCAAAGCAACAAACGAGTTACTAGATGTTACTGTAGAAGCAGTACGCGATATTGGCGGCACCATCAAGCCAATAACCTCCTCGTTTAAGGAAGCCGGTTTCATGCTAGAAGACGAGGTTCTTCAAGCTGGCATGCAACAGCGCGAACAGCACGATCTTGCTAACGAAGCATTGTATGCGCGTATCAAGAAGCTTCCTAAAGCTCGCCAGCTCTACATCCTCTCGCGTGAACGCCAACCAGCACTGCCTGCGTAAGTTCTCCTGCCTCACCGCTTGCCCCAGAACAACGGGGCAAGCTCCTTTTTTACACACAAGAAGAAAACACATAACACGGTAAGATAGCTCCTAGAAAGATTATACCTTTATTTAATACTTAATTGTACTTAATAACGCCCTAAAGGGCTTTGCGGTATATTTAGGAGGTAGGACTACCCGTGCTGAGTTAGGGGCGTTACTTAAGCGCAATTGCATACTACGCGATTGTTTAAGTAACTTGCACAGTTAAAGATACTGAAAAGCAAAGTCCTACCTCCTTATATTAATTTCTAATTAAGGAGACAGTTATGAGTATAACAGTACGATTACGACCTTGGTATTCACCAATAAGCATATTAAACAGGCTTAGATCTACTTTAGGTAGAATGGCATACTCAATTATCAAGGATCTCCCTTGGAAATTCAGAAAGCCTGCATTACGATTATTCAGACTGGAATGGTCTGATGCTGATTGGGATGACAGCTATCTCGATTACTTACATCAACCATATCCACCTTTTGATACTTGGGATGAGTGGGCTGAAGCAGGTTATGAGCTATCCATGGAAGAAAATATGTATAGCCCTGAGCATTACAAAATAGCATGCGAAATGCATGCTATGGCAGAACCTGCAGTTAAAGATACCGACCAAGTATCGCGGGACGACATCCCTTTCTAAATGTCACCTTGTACAGCACATGACCTTATGGGTCATGTGCTGCTTTTTACTAATCATAGTAATAGATAGAAGGAGGTAACATGGGTGCTTTAGCAAACAATTTTTATGCAAGAATATCATCAAACTACTACGAAACACATCATGAAAGACAGTCTGATGCCGTTGTTAATGGGACTGTCTGGGTTAATAACCTTACTAATTTACCTTGTAACGAAAGTAATGGGTATTGTGATAATTGTAAAGAATTTGTTATCACAGGATACCCTTTACCTACTGGAGGTGAATTATGACTAAAACATTAATAACATTATTTATGCTAATGACATTTGGTGTAGTAATGATGGGATATGTTGTACCAGAAATATGGATGTGGGAAGTAAATAATAACTATCCATACGGTAAGTTGTGCGACATATTCAATAATTGCTCTAAATAAAAGAACGGGGCTCGTAAGAGCCCTGTTCGTTACCTCAATGTAAGCAAATACATACCCTTCGGGTATTTAATTTGCATTTTTTATCCCTCAGTCATGCCATTTGCAAAGCAAATGTCACGCCATCGTCAATTAATAAGGCGTAGGCAAGCTCGTCGCCTCGCTTAGCCTTCTTTTTTTATTGAAGTATAGTCTAAAGATAAACTATGGAACGGCCCTAAAGGGCCTTGGGGGTTCTTATAAGCCCCAAAAGGGATATCGTGTGTATCCTAATTATAATCCTTCCTATAGGAGGTAATATGGCACTGTTAGATAATAGTGAAGTTGAAGTAATGGAAGTTAGTGAAGACGAAGTAGTTAAAGATAGGTTTCTACTTGGGTCTACAGGTTGCTACTTTGAGGTAGCAAAGAAATACTCTGGGAATAAGAATATTAACCCAGAGAAGGTTAGAAGCCTTGGTAATAATCCGGCCATGAAGTTAATGGATACCAAGGGAAAAGGACGTTCTCTGAAGGTTCTTTTCACCACAGCAGCTGGCGAAGTTAGATTTCTTGGCTTTGTAACAGCTGGAGATGCATCCATTGAGCTGGATGTAGCCGAACATGGGGATCAAATCCTCGAAGCTTGGAAGGACGATAAAGAGCTGATCATTAAGGCAGCTACGAACGACGAGCTTATCGGCGAGTGGTAGTTATTCAGGGTTTCAGGTATCCGCAAGGGTACCTGATTCCTTTTAGTAAGATAGTGCTTGGCTTAGCCAGATAGAGCTGAATAAGTCACGTTAAGGCTGAACTAACTGTAGTACGGTGAAGCTTAGCCCAGCTAAACAACTCAAGGATTATATTATGAAACCTATTAACCCTATAAATATTACTTTAGCAATGATTGTAGCCTTTCCATCAATAGTAATATTGATGATTTGGGCTTTATTTAATAGAAAATAGCGCGGCCGAACCAATCGGAGCAAATCTGGACAAATCTCAGCGTTATAAAGCCAAGTAGCGCATATCAAGGTATAGCAACTCATCACAAGGGTATTACCATGTATAAAATAGACCTAGATCATCATGTATGCAAATGGATAGAAGAAAAGCATATGGAAGTTTGGACTGCCTGGCTAGATCATTTGTATGTACTTAAAGACAAAGGAGATAAAGATCTTATAGAAACCCATTTAAGTAAAGAGCCTAGCTTTAAACCTAGAATATCTAGAATAGTAATGGATTAGAAGGACCTCAGCGAAGCTGAACTAATCTTAACCGAGTGGAGCAGAACTTAGCACCTCATCACAAGGAGATTATATGCAAACTTATGCTATCTACGAATTGATTGAATTATTTAACGGTAAGATGGATATGAAAAAGAGAGAAGTAGTTAAAGCTACGAATAGTGAGACAGCAATACGTAAATATTTAATAGGTACATCAAAAAAGTACGAAAACATACGAGCATATCTATTTACAGACAAGATAGGTGGCGGGGTATAGGATTTATGGACCTATCAATGCTACCAGGGTGTTCAGGGTCTACGCTGAGTGGGCCCTAGCACCTAAATTCTAAGGAGAAAATATGAGTTCTGAATTTAGTAGGTTATTAACTGCATTGCTAAATGAATACACAAGTATGGTTTATAAACATAAAAATTTTACAGATACTTACAGTACAGCATACTTAGAAAAATTTATAACAGTTGTTAGAGATTTAACTATGTTTCAGCATTCAGTAGAGGATAGAGAAGCCCAAGCTGAAGCATGGAACATTAAAGTAGATCGTTTAGCTGATGAAG
>Ga0208919_1000477_pt1 | contig 26872 bp, 39 predicted proteins | sample 4_EtaG_FD_184076 | JGI IMG/M metagenome (GOLD analysis project Ga0208919, IMG submission 184076) | Marine viral communities from the Subarctic Pacific Ocean - 4_ETSP_OMZ_AT15127 metaG (SPAdes) (version 3) | ecosystem: Environmental > Aquatic > Marine > Oceanic | place: Pacific Ocean | collected...
ACTATGCCACTATTAGATATGGATGGACAAGAAATGGATTTAAGAGCTGAAGGTGGATTCGTTCCAATAGGACGTATGGAAAAAGCAGACGATGTACCTGCAAGATTATCAAAGAATGAATTTGTCTTTACAGCAGAAGCTGTAAGAAATGCCGGAGAAGGCGATGTAGACAAAGGCGCAGAAGTCATGTATAACATGATGAAAAACCTCGAATCCGGAGGTGAAGTATCAGAAGAATCGCAAGGATTAGAAGGCGCTAGAGAAATGTTTCAAACATCACAAAGATTAGAGGAAGTAATATAATGGCTATTCAAACTGTACAAAATTTACCGGCACAATTTGTTCAAGACTTAGGTCAAGATTTAGCAAAACAAGTAACTGCACAATCAGGTGTACCTGTAGTATCAACAGGACTCGCTGGTATCTCACAACAAGCAGGTGAATCTGCTGCAGACTTTGCAGCAAGACAACAAGCTGCTCAAGGATTTACAACAAGACAACAAAATTTATCAGGACTTGCACCACAAGTAGCAGGTCAAGATGCATTACAACAACAAGCACAAAATTTAGCAACATCAGGTGTAGGATCATTTCAACCATTTTTAGATCAAGCAAAATCACAAGCACAAGTCGCTTCTGGATTAGGAACTATGTCCCTTGGACAATTAGGAACTGCTGCATCAACTTTTAGTGGAGTACCAACAGGTCCAGCAACAAGTTCTGAAATGCAACAGTATATGTCTCCGTATCAATCACAAGTAATAGATGCTTCATTAGCAGAATTTGATCGTAATAAACAAATACAAGAACAACAGATCAGAGATCAACAAACCGCTTTGGGTGCGCTCGGCAGTGGTCGAGCGGGAGTGCAACTCGCTGAGTTTGGCACAGGGGCAGCGAGAGAACGAGCTTTATTACAAGCCGGTCTCTTACAGCAAGGTTTTGGACAAGCTCAAGCTGCAAGACAGCAAGACATCCAAAACAGATTTAACTTGGGAACAGCACAGCAAGGTATTGCTGGAGCAACTCAAGGTTTAGGTGCATTTCAATCTGGATTAGCTGGTCAACAAACACAACTTGGACAAGCACAACAACAGTTTCAAGGAACAGATATTTCACGTTTAGGTCAGTTGGGCGCACTGAACCAAGCGCAAACACAAGCAGGACTTGACGCACAAAGAGAAGCAGCAAGACAAGCAGCGTTCTTACCACAAGAACAATTAGATAGATTTGCTGGTCAAGTAACAGGAATCATGGGTGGTTATCCTGGTCAAACACAGACAACAAACATACCTAATCCTACACCATTACAAACTGCATTAGGTGTTGGTACAACACTTGCAGGTATCTATGGTGGATTAAGTGGTAAAGGTAATTTTAATTTTAACGTTGGTGATAATTAATGAGTAGAACTTTAAAAAGACCAATGTTTAGAATAGGCGGATCAGCAGGAACTGGTATTACATCAGGACTAGATCAACCTAGAAAACAATATAATCAAGGAACTAATCCTTATGCTATGGGTAACTTTGCTCCTGGAACAGGTCCAGGTCTTCTAACTGGTATTGGACTAGATTTATTATCAAGACCACCACAAGGAAACTTACTTCAAACATTGGCAGTATCTTCTAGAGAACCTTTTAAAGATTATCAAGCAGCTCAATTTAGAATGGGTGAAAAGATGGGTGAGAGAGATTTTTTAAGAGGTGAAAGAGAAGCGGGTCAAGAGTTTAAAGCAGAAGAAGGCAGATTAAATAGAGAAACTCAATTAAAAATTGCTAATATGAGAGATAATAAACAAGATGCTCTTTACAATACTATGTTAGAAAAATATATAGCAGATGGACTAACACCACAAGCAGCTGAAAGAGCGGCTGAATTTGAAACTACAATGGCCGATACTTTAAGAAACGCAGTAAGTGGTGTAAAATATGGTGGAGTATTAGAGATTGATGTTAGAGATCCTGAACAAGAAAAATTTATATTAAAACAAAAAAACAGATTTAATAATAAAGTATTCTACGATCCGTATGAAAATAACTATAAATATTTAGTTATTCAAAACGGAGTAGTTTCATTTGATGAATTTAAAACAATTGCTGAAATTAAATTTCCAGAAATAGCAGCTACACCACCAGAACAAATAGACAGAGCCTTACCAGATTTTGGTTTAACACCGGATCAACCATAGGTCTATAAATGGCATTAGAACCATTATTTCCAGCGGAAGAAAATAATGAGGTATCATGGTATACTTCTGGACTTGCAGGTATAGCATCAGGTGGTATTAAAGTTGTTGAAGGTGCTTTCTCATTAGGTGCTGAATTAATAGATTTAGGTTTTGATACCAATACTGCAGCTGGTGTAGAAATGTTTTTTGATAAATTAAATCCATTAGAAGAATATGCAGAACAAACTGGTATAGGTAAACTAACACAAGCTTTAGTTCAAATAGGTGTACCAGGTACAGCAGGTTTTAAACTAGGAAGTAAGTTAGCTAAAAAATATTTTGATGCAAAAAAAGCAGGACTACTAGTTAGCGCCGGTTCTAAAAATATAACTAGACAAAAACAAATAGCAGACAAATTAAATAAACAAACAGGCTATGCTAGATTTGGTGTAGGTGCTGTAGGTGGAGCTGCAGGTGAAGCATTTGTAGCAGATGTTGAAGAGATAGGGTCATTTGGTGATATGTTTGATAGAGGACCTACTCAACTAGATTCTTATGCATTAGAAGGTGGAAGAGAAGATGCTACTAGAAAATTAATGAACAGATTAAAATTTGGTAGTGAGTCTTTATTAGTTACACCTTTTGCAGCAGGTATTGGTAAAGGCGCCAAGGCTCTTGCAACACGGGGCCAGGACCTTGCATTTAGTAACTACAAATTAGAAAGATTTTTAGGTAAGTTTGCACAAGGCTTTACTCCTGAAGGAGCACTAACCAAAGAAGTTTTTGGTTCACAAAAAGTAATGGAAGGTTTTAGATCCGCTGATGTAAATAGAGCAACAGAACTTGTTAGAAAATTAGACACTAATATAAGTAAAGCATTTCCACAAATGCAAACAGCATTAGATAGATCATTAACTAAAAAAGAAAAAGATATATTTCTTAAAGAAATAAATGAATTAATATTTGATGGAGATTTAACTAAATTAACAGATCCTAAAAAATTAGATACGTTTGCTAAAACTTTAAAAGACAAAGGTATAGATAAAGAAGTAATTGATTCAATTACAGCAACGGTTGATGAAACAAGAAACACTGTAAGTAATTTAATTAAAACTACAAACAACTATAACTCAAAAGAATTAAAAAATATTTTACAAGAAAGAATAAAAGGTTTAACAGAAAATACATACAAGATTTTTGAAACAACACCTGTGTTAGGTATATTTGGTAGATACAGACCTACTGATGATACTATGACTGAAGCTATAGATTTTTTTAGACAACAAATTGCAGGTACTAATAAAGACAAAGCATTTAAATTAGATAGTGATACTTATTACGAAGAAGCTAAAAATATTGTAGAGAGAATAATTGAAGATGGTATTAAAGCTAAGAAGACGGGCAGAGGTTTAGCAGATCCAAACTATGTATCTAAAACTTTAACAGATTTACCTGGAGGTAAATTTATAGATGAAATTATAGAAAGAACAGGTGCACCACCACAAGTCATTAGAAAACTATTGGGTGAAATGAAAGATCCAAGATATTCTACATTTAATGCTATTACAGAACTATCGGGTCTTGCTAGATCAAGTGCGATGTTTAAAGAAATGTTTGACACTAACGCTGCAGCACAATTACAAGGATCTAGAGGTAGTTTTTGGGATTCAATAGAAGCTGCAAAGGCTGCAACCAATAGTCAAGCAAAAATTGTAAAAGTTGACAATGCATTAGCGGGAATGGCAGAATTTAAATCAGGTAAAATAAGTAATCCTTTAGGTGGAATGTTTACTACAGCTGATACAGCAGAAGCTTTAAAACGTATGAATGGAATAACAGAAGGTTATCTAACACAATTTGTAAAAGGAAGAGAAGGAGCAAGTGTAGCAGAAAAAGGTACAAGTTTTTTATATAGAAATTTATTATTGTTTCCAAAAGCTACAGCACAGTTAGCAAAAACAGTTTTATCTATACCAACTCACTTACGTAACATAATTAGTGCAGGTGCTTTTGCTGGTGCCAATGGTATTTTGTTTGAAGGATTTATGAATCCAAAATTATTAGGAGAATCTTTCAGAAAAGGTTGGCAGATATCAGGTGTAGGTAATTTAAAAAACACAAGATTTGCAGACGAAAATTTTGAAAAAGCTTACAGAGAATTATTAGAGTTAGGAGTTGTAAACTCACAGGTGCAAATAGGAGATCTAAAAAATCTAATGAGAGATGTAGGTTACGGTGATAAAATTATGGACATTGATGCAGTTGTTAATCCTATGTTTAAAAAATTAAGTAAAGTTCCTTTTCTTGGTTCTACAATTAATGTAGTTAAAAAAGCTCCTGCATATTTACAAGGAAAGTACGTTGCAGAGGATGACTTTTGGAAAATTACAAACTACTTTGTAGAATTAAATAGAAGACAAGATGCTTTAATAAAAGATGGTATAAGAAGAGGTGTTAAGGTTGATCCAAATAACGCAGAGTTTTTAGCTAAACTTAAAACAGAAACAGCTGACATTGTTAAAAACACAGTTCCAAACTATAACTATGTTGGAGATTATGTTAGAACAGCAAGAGCATTACCTATTGGTAACTTCATGTCTTTTCCATCTGAGATGTTAAGAACAACTACAAATATTGGTAGTCAAGCGTTGAAAGAAATGAGACATTCTAAAGAAACAATAGGAACTAACATAGCACCATGGGTCCTTGATAAAGCTACAGGAACAATGGTTAAGAATGATAATCCATTCTATAGAATAGGAGCAACTAGAATATCGGGTATGGCCTTTACATTAGGTGCAGTGCCTGCAATGTTAGTAGAAGGATCTAAAGCACTATACAATGTATCAAAAGATGAGTTAGATGCACTACGTCAATTCGTTCCTGAGTGGTCTAGAAACTCTACACTAATACCAATGAGAGATGAAAAGACAGGTGAATTAAAATATGTAGATTTTAGTCACAGTAATGCATACGATGTGGTTGCAAAACCTTTTAGAACTTTACTTAACGAAATGACATCAGCATCAAAAGATGGTGATACAATTTTAAGAGGATTTACAGCTGGTATAGAAGAAGCAAGTAAAGAATTAGCAGCACCTTTTTTAGATGAATCTATTTGGACAGAAGCTGCATTAGATTTAACTCTTAGACGTGGAAGAACAAGAGAGGGTAAAGTATTATACACAGATCAAACTCCTGCAGGAGATGTAGCACAAATTAGATTTAGACATTTAATGGAAGCACTATTACCACAATACAAACCTTACATAAGAATAGGACAAGCAGCTTTAGGAAGACCAGATAAATTTGGAGAAGTTTTAGGATTAAATGATCAGATAGCTGGATTAGCAGGATTTAGACCTACTAAAGTTGATCCATTAAAAGCTATGGGATTTAAAATATCTCAATACCAAACAGGTATAAGAAATGCTAGAAGAGAATTTACAGGTGGTTTCTTTGGATTATTAAGAGGTGGACCGATTAATCCTAATGACATTGTTACAAGATTCTATGAATCTAACAAAGCAAGATTTAATGTACAAAAAGAAATGTTTAAGAACATTGATGCTGCACAAATTTTAGGAGTTAATCCTAATTCTTTAAGACAAACATTTCAAGATAGACAACTTACAACAAGAACTTTTAATAATTTAAGAAAAGGAAAGTATGAACCTTATTTTCCATCAGATGATATTAGAGAAAGGTTTAGAGAAATTGCAAAGAACTTAGGAACATTTGATGTGTACAGAGAAGCACTTCCTTATCTAAGAGCTATGAGATCACAAATGAGATTTTTAAATCTTGCAGATACTTTTGATATTGACTTAGATGATTTTTCTTTAGAAACAGTGCAAACACCTAACTTACCAGTTACACCTTTACCTACGAATGTTCAACCAAATATAACTAATCAAGCACAAGTAGTGAATCCAAATACAAACTTGACATCAAACGAGATGGCATTATTATCTCCTGAAGAACAAATAATTCGAGAGAGGTTGAGAAGAACATAATGGCTAAAAAATCGGCATTACAAAAAATAGAATCTCATGAAAAACTCTGCAGAATAATGCAGAAGCAAACGTTTGAGCAGATAAAAGAAATGCAAGAACGTATTAAAAGATTAGAGTATTGGATAGTAGGTGGTATGGGAGCCGTACTATTAGTTTTACTTACAGACATCACAAAATAATTTATGAACTTATCACGTAATTTTACACTTCAAGAATTAATTAAATCAGATACAGCTGTCCGTTTGGATATCAATAACAATCCTAACTCAGGTCAGATAGAAAAACTAAAAGCACTTTGTGAAAATATTTTACAGCCGGTACGTGACCACTTCGGCAGGGTCAAGGTGACGTCAGGGTTTCGTAGCGAGCAGTTGTGCCTAAAGATAGGTAGCTCGATTAACAGCCAACATGCAAAAGCTGAGGCGGCGGATTTTGAAGTAATGGGAACCGACAACGCTGAACTAGCTGACTGGATTTACATGAACCTAAATTTTGATCAATTGATCCTCGAGTTCTACACTCCTGGCGAACCCAACTCGGGCTGGATTCACTGTAGCTTTACTACTGACCAACCTAGAAAACAATTTCTACACGCATTTAAATCAGAGGGTAAAACAAAATATAAACCTGTAATTGGAAAAGCAAAAGATCTGGTTTAAATCCACTCTTTTAATTCTTCACCCATAACTTGACTAGCAATATCAATTTTACTTCGTAAAGCTTCTACAATTTTTTCATCAATAGTATCTTCTGCAATAATATCTATATAAGTTACGTTTTTCTTTTGACCAATACGATGTGCTCTATCTTCTGATTGTAAACGTTTTTCAAGATCATATCCATTAGAATAATAGATAACAGTATTAGCTTGAGTAAGTGTAATACCATAACCACCTGTTTGAGGTGTACCTATAATAAACCTACACTTAGGATCATTTTGAAATTTACGAATAAAGTCTTGTCTATCTTCTTGAGGTGTCAATCCATAGTAGTGAACATAAGAATCTGGACCATATACTTTAGTTATCTTTTTTATAATATCGCTTACACTGAATTGATAGTTAGCCCATATAATAACTTTACCTTCAGTTTCTTCAAGCACAGACATTAATTCATTGAGTCTATTGCTTTCAACTTCTTGTATGGTCCCGTCATCTGCTGTTACATAACCACATGTAATTTGATGAAGTCTCATTAACTGTGTCAACACTGTTACTGTTGTAGTAACTTTTTTATTTAACATAGCGATTGCATGTTTTTTCATTTGTTCATAAACTTTTTTTTGATCTGATGTTAATGAAATATGACGTTTAACAAAATTTTTTGGTGGTAGGTCTAAGCAATCTTCTTTTAATACTCTGTATGAAAAATCTTTTACTTTATCTGATAACTCTCCTAAGTTTTGAAAACCAGCAACAACTTGTATAGATCGTCCTCTAAGATGCATGGTCTTCATTTCTGCATATCTATTTCTAAATGCGTAGTACGAAGCAAAGTCCAATAACCACGGATCAAGGAACTCACACTGCGTATACAAATCTAATGGATTCTTTGTAATGGGAGAACCAGTCATAATTCTTTTATACTTAGATTCTTTACCAAGACCTATAATATTTTTAGTACGTCTAGCTGTAGGAGTTTTAATTGTAGTAGACTCATCAATGGCCATTAAAGTTTTGTGTGAGTTAATAAATTTACTTGCAAATTTTACACCTTTTTCAGTAGACAAAGCTTCAACATTCATAACTAAAATATGAAGTGCTGTTTCTATTTCAAACAAAGATTCTAGTTTTTCTTGTTGTGTTTTTGTAATATTTGACTGCCACAATATAGACACATTCTCTATATGGTCTGGTAAATGTGTAGGTAATTCTTGTTCATACCAAGTTTTAACAACACCTTTAGGTGCAATAATTAAAGCACCATCAATCTTACCTTTGTCATACAACATAGCAACATTATCTATTAGTACTTTTGTTTTACCTGTACCCATCTCCATAAAATAAGCAAAGTTTTCTTTGTTCCAAGATTTTTCCAATGCAGTTAATTGATGTGCATATGGTTTAGTTTTAAATTTATAATTCATTTTATTTTCTTCTTTCTATTGACTTATATATAATAGATGTTATATCTTTTGTCAATGTCAGAAAGAATAGTTTATGTAATACAAGAAATTCCTGGAACTCAATCAGGCAATCCTAAAATAAATATTATGGGTGCGTCTAAGTATGGTGAGTTTAAATTTTTATTACCAGAATTTTCTCAAATGATTTTTTCTCCTGGTCCACTTATTTATAAGTTAAGACAAGGTTTAAAAAAATTTACAACAGAAGATTATTTGTTATTAACAGGTGATCCTGCAATCATTGGTGTTGCATGTTCTATTGTATCTGATACTACAAACGGTAAATACAAAGTATTGAAGTGGGATAAACAAGAAAGAAAATACTACCCAATAGAAATAAACTTATATGAAAGAGGAGAAATAGATGAGCATTAAACAAACTATAAAATTTAAAGATGAAATAAACTTTGAACAAGATCAACAAGATGCAATGAGTAAAACTGAACACATTCAGTCTCTTGCAGATCAAGTACAAATGTTAGAAGGTTTGCACAAAAGAATAGAGACAAGTGAAAACAATATAAAAGATTTAAAAAAAGAATACCAACGCATATCAGGTGAGGTTATACCTACTATGATGAGTGAAATGGGTTTAGCAGAATTAAAACTTCAAGATGGTTCACATCTTAAAGTTTCAACGTCGTATCGTGCTACTATTACAGAAGCAAATAAAGAAGCGGCGTTTAACTGGCTTCGGGACAATGGACTAGGTGATATTATTAAGAACGAGATCTTGGTATCATTTGGTCGTAACGAGGATAACAAGGCAGCAACTTATGCTGAACTTGCGAAAGGTCAAGGGTTTCAACCGACACAAAAGATGAAGGTTGAGCCCATGACTTTGAAAGCGCTAGTCCGTGAGCGTATTGAGGCAGGTAAAGAAATGCCAACGGAAATCTTTGGGGTATTCTCAGAGAATAAAACAACAATAAAAAGGAACAAGTAACATGAACAATGTAACAACTAAAAAAGAAGGAGCATTAGCTGCAGTAAATTTTGAAGCTGATGCACAACAAGGAGCCCAGAATATGTCGCAAGAAGATCTTGCGTTACCATTCTTAAAAATTTTGGGACAACTATCACCAGAGGTAAACGAACGTGATGGTAAATATGTCGAGGGCGCAAAACCTGGCAAAATAATGAACACTGTAACAAATGAATTGTATGACTCAATACAAGTCATACCGTGTCATTACAAAAGACAATATGTTGAATGGCAAGACAGAGGTACCAGTACAGGTGCACCTGTTGCAATTCATGATGCAGATAGTGATATCGTTAGTCAAACGACTAGAGATAAATCATACAAAGATAGACTACCTAATGGTAACTATTTAGAAAACACTGCTAATCATTTTGTACTTGTAGTGGGAGATAGCGCAGAATCTGCATTGATCTCTATGAAATCTACTCAACTTAAAGTTAGTAGAAAATGGAATTCAATGATGATGGGTTTGAAGCTACAAGGTGCTAACGGTTTATTTACACCGCCAACTTATAGCCACATTTACAAACTATCTACAGTTCAAATGTCTAATGACAAAGGAACTTGGTTTGGTTGGGATGTTTCTAAAGTTGGTCCTGTCAAAGATAAATCTATCTATGATATGGCTAAAAGCTTTGCAGTCAGCGTTGGCAAAGGCGAAGTAGAAGCTAAAGTAGAAACTAAAGAAGCTAAAAAAGAATTTAGTTTATAATTTCCTGCAGGATTGGGCGGAGAAGCGAGAGTGGATACCGCCCACTCTTAATACAATAAAAAATACAAAATGAATAAAGAACCTATAAATTATATGGATTGGTTAGATTTGGGAAGGGTAATTATACCCTGTCTCAAGGGTACACCTAAGGTCAAAAAATATACTGACCCGGATTTTAAAATAGAGAAAGATATATGGAGCAGGGATCACGAAACAGCAGAGATAGCATTAAGATTAGATCACGATATAGATTTAGATATAGATAACGAATTTGTAAAAAGATTTATTAATTATTATATTAAAGATTGCGGTGCGATCTTTGGACGAGAAGGTAACCCAACAAGTCATTATCTTTGGACTAATAGAAATCAAACACCATTTAAACAATTTAAATTACCAGATGAATTTGCAAAAGACTATGAAGCTTTTCCTCATGGTTCAATGATATGTGAATTACGAACTGAAAAAAAAAGATACACTATAGTTCCAGGTTCTTTACATAGTAAATCAAAAACAAATGTAAGATGGGAGAAGTTTGAAGAGATAAGAGAATACCAAGGAAATCTATCTATAGATGTAGGTAAAGTTGCTTTGTCTGCAGCGTTAACAATTATATATCCTAGTACAGGAAGTAGAGATGAATATTGTACTGCGATTGCAGGAATCTTAGTTAAGAATACAGATTGGACTGATGATGAAATAAATGATTTTGTATCTCGGATCGCGGAACATGCAGATGATGATGGGTATGCACAGAGATTAAAAAAAGGAACTTCAAGTAGAAAAACAAATAGAAAGTTTGGAATAAATAAACTTCATGAAATTACAGGTTATAGTCACAAAAACTTGCAGGGTTTATTTAATTGGATAGGTATATTTAAAGACATAAGTTTACAAGTATCAAAAGATACTATTGAAAAAATTGAAGAGTATGGAGCAAATAGATATTACGTGCATTTAAATGTACCACAAAAAAGTGTGAACGGACCAGGTCTAGAAACAGTTAAGAAAAAAATTTGGATTGATGGTGAATCACTTATGAATTTAAAATTATTTTGTGACATTGCTATGAGTCAAGCAAAAGTATGGATACCTAGAATGACACCAAAAGAGTTTGAAGAAATAATGATGGCTAAATTTTACAACAGAGAGAAGTCAAAAGAATATGTACAAGAAGCAGAAGAAGACTCACAGTTTAAAATGTTTTTTTTAAATTATTTAGATAGCAAAGGTGTTTATATGGACAAGGAACAGTTAGCTGTTTACAAATTACCTTATTATAATCAAGAAAAGAGAACAATAGAATTTGATTTAAGCAACTTTGAAAAAGAGTTGATGAAAAATAGAATAAATTTAAAGAGACCTGATCTTGTTCAAAAAGTTCAAACTATTTTAAAAGGTAAAAGAGACAGAGGTAAATACAAAAATAAATCTTGTGTTGCCTGGGTAATAAGTGGAGAAAAAATAGAAGAAAATAAATTAATATGGGAAGGAGAATCTGTCTACATAGGAGATAGCACAGGTGAAGATGAATAGTTTAAAGATTCCAAATTTTATTCCAGGTCCTCCAGGTACAGGTAAGACTCATAAATGGTTAAAAGATAAATATACTGAGTTTTTAAAAAAATATCCTTGGGATAGAATTGTAATTTTATCTCATACAAATACAGCAGCTGATGAAATTGTAAAAGCTGTAAACAAATTACCAGAATTAGAAGATATTCCAGATACAAATTTACAAGACCAAATTTGTACAATTCATTCTTATTTTAAAGGAGAATATTTAAATATAAAAAAATATGAACACGAAGATCATAAAGCTTTTTGTAAAGAAAATTTAGGCATGAATAAACCAGAGGTAAGAAAAAATATTTCTTGGGAAAAGCATCCTCTTTATGAATTTATTTCTCATGCACATGGTAAAGGTTACGATTTAACCTCTGATGTAGAACTTGAAAAGTATTGGGCTCTTTGTGAAAGATCTCGTTACGAAGGTTATCGTCTTCACGGACCAGGCGGACTGCTACAATTAAAAAAAAAATATGATGATTATAGAGACAATTCAGAACATAAAAGAATATCTTTTGTAGACATGATAGATAATTTTAGATTTAAAGCAGCTATACCTACTGATATAGATGTTTTAATAGTAGATGAAGCTCAAGACTGTAGCAAACCTCAGATAGCTGCTCTACAAAAAGCAGCTACAAATGCAAAAGAATTTATTTTTATAGGAGATGCTGATCAAACAATTCACGAATATGCAGGATCAGATCCTGAATATTTTTATCTATTAGCTAACACAGAAGAAGCAAAAGCTAATGAGCTAACTGAAGGTTTAAGATGTGGTCAAACTATTAACAAAATATGTAGAAATATTATTGCACCTGTGTGGAAACAATATGGTAGATATTCAGAAAGAACTTGGACTCCAACTGATGCTGTTGGAAAATCATATTATATACCTAGATTAGATCAAGGATGTAAAGCAAAAGATATTTTAATTAATAAAATTTTAAATACAAACGAAACATTTTTATTTACATATAGAGGCAACCCTACTCATAAATCTGTAAATACATTTCTTCAAGATAATGGAATAGATTATAAAATGGTATCAGGTAGTGCTCATGTATCTAGAGAACATTTTAATTGTTTTAAAAATTGGAAAACTTTTATGAATGATAAAGTTTCTAAACAACAAATAAAAGAATACTGGAAGTTAATGGGTTCAAAAGTAAAAGTTAATGGTTTGGGTGATGTTGATAAACTTAAACCTTTAATCGATAGAGACTATAATGTGCAGGAACTTATAGATGCAGGTTATTTAAAACCAGAAGTAAAAGAATTTGAAAGACTTTCTCAACTTTTAAATCATGAAGCATTATCTAAAAATGAAAAATTAATTACAAAAATACCTTATATTAATAAAGTTTTAAATAACGGTATGGACACAACTAAAAAACCAAGAGTTCAACACGATACAATACACAAAGTAAAAGGATTAACTTTTGATAATATAATAGTTGATCTATCTGTTTGGAGACCAGAGCCTCGTAACTTTGAACCAACAAGATTAGCTTACGTTGCTTATAGTAGAGGTAAAACAGATTGTTGGACTATAGGATCTTCTGGTCCTTATTCTTTAGCAAAAATACAAAACAATTGGAGAGAACTTTTAGAACTTTAAAGGAGGAAACATGACACATAAAGACGACTTGGAAAGCGCATTTCCACAAGACAAACAAATCGGAGGATCTCATTATAAATTTTTTCCGATTCAACCATACGAATTTATTTCAAAGAACGGACTTACTTTTTTTCAAGGGTGCGTTGTGAAATATGTTTGTAGATATATCGATAAAAATGGTATACAAGACTTAGAAAAGATAATTCATTACTGTGAATTAGAAATTAAAAGAATGAAAGAAAATAAAAATGTGTAAACATCCAATCGACCTAGACCTAGAAGGTGTAAATACAGTAGCTATTGATATAGAAACTTATGATCCAAACCTTAAAACAAAAGGTTTAGGTGCGGTTAGACAAGATGGTTTTATTACAGGGGTAGCTGTAGCTACCGGTAAAGACACGGTTTATTTTTCATTAAAACATAGTGACGATGATAAATCAGAAGAAGAATTAAAAGAGTTTTGGGACCAGATGAATACAAAACTTTTACAAAACGATAAGATTGCAAAGGTATTTCATAATGCAATCTATGATGTTTGTTGGTTAAGAGCAACAACAGGTAAGATGTTAAAAGGAAGATTGCTAGATACAATGGTAGCTGCTTCTGTAATTGATGAGAACAGATTTAAATATGGATTGGATGCTTTAGCTAAAGATTTTCTTAATGAAAATAAATACAAGTATGACTTACAAGAAAAAACTTTTGAATGGTCTGGTGGTATGCAAAGAGATCCAATGTCTAACATGCACAAACTACCTTCTAGTGTAGTAAAAGATTATGCAAAACAAGACGTAGACTTAACTTTAAAATTATGGAATTTATTTAATAAAAAATTAGATGAAGTATTATATATAAAACCTGAAGATAATAAAGAGTATACGTGTAGAAATATATTTGAATTAGAAACAAGATTGTTTCCTTGTCTAGTTGACATGAAATTTAAAGGAGTTAGGATAGATACCCAAAAACTCGAACACTTCGGTAAAAGATTAAAAAGATGTAGAGATAAAATAATTAAATTTATCAAAACAAAAACAGGTGTTGAAGTGCAGTTGTGGGCAGCAACTTCTATAAAACAATTACTAGATAATAGAAAGATAACAAATTTTGAAAAGACTGCTAAATCTGGAATGCCTAAACTTCCAAAAGATTATTTAAAAACTCATGAAGATAGATTTTTAAGATTAGTATCTAAAGCAAGAGAATATGACAAAGCTTTAAATACTTTTATAGAAGGTTTGAAAGGTTATGTTTACAAAGGTAGGATACATGCAGATATAAATCAAATTAGAGGAGATGGTGGAGGAACTGTAACAGGTAGATTCTCAATGAGTAATCCAAACCTACAACAGATACCTTCAAAAGGTTTTATAGGAAAGAAGATGAGAGAGCTATTTATCCCTGAGGAAGGTCATAGATGGGGTAGTTTTGACTATTCTCAACAAGAACCAAGGATTGTGGTGCATTATGCAATAAAGAAGATAATGAATGAAAAAGAAGGAAAAGCATTAAAAAAACAATTTGATGATTCTAAAGCAGATTTTCACCAGATAGTAGCTGATATGGCTAACATATCTAGGAAGCAAGCTAAAACAATTAACCTTGGTTTGTTCTATGGTATGGGTAAAGGTAAATTACAAGCAGAATTAAATTTAGATAAAGATCAAGCAAAAAAATTGTTTGATACTTACCATAGTAAAGTTCCTTTTGTTAAAAAATTATCAGATGGTTTGATGGGATTTGCTACAAACAATAAATTAATTTTTACTCTTGAAGATAGGTTTTGTAGATTTGATAAATACGAAAGCGTTAATAAAAGATGGAATAATAAACTACGTAAGTTTGAAGAATGGGATCCTAAAGCTAAAGAAATAAAACAAAAAGATGACACTATTAAATATGAAGGTGAATGGATTGCTCCTAAATTATTATCAAAAGAAGATGCGTGGGATAAATTTAAAGTATTATTTAATGTTAAGTCTGATAAAAAAATTGAAGAGTTTACAGAAAAAGAAAGAGAAAATTGGTTTACACAATACTTTGTTCCTGCTTTTACTTATAAAGCTTTGAATAGATTGATACAAGGATCAGCTGCAGATATGACAAAAAAGGCAATGGTCTTGTTATATGAAAAAGGTATAGTGCCTCATATACAGATACACGATGAGCTTTGTGTATCAATCAAGGACGAAGCAACACGGATCATGGTTCAAGAAACAATGGAAAAAGCAATACCTAAGGTATAGTGCCTCATATACAGATACACGATGAGCTTTGTGTATCAATCAAGGACGAAGCAACACGGATCATGGTTCAAGAAACAATGGAAAAAGCAATACCTCTTAAAGTTAAGAACAAGGTAGACTATGAATCTGGACTAAATTGGGGTGAGATGAAGTGATAATACATAGAGAAGATAATTTTTTACAAAAAGAATATTGTAATAATTTAATTACTACTTTTGAAACAAGTAATTCTTCTCCTTACAGAGACACTTTTATAGTTAAATATAAAGACTCAAAAATTTTAAATAAAGTTTGTAAAACATTTTATAATTACAATTTAGAATATCCAGACAATATGGAAATAGTAAAGTGGCCTATTGATTCTAAAATGTCTTTACATTATGATGTTGGAGATAGGTTTGCTTTTATAATTTATTTAAATGATAATTTTAAAGGCGGAGAAACAGTTATTGATGATGTAACAATTAGTCCTAAAATAGGACGTTTTGTTTTATTTAGTAATGATATATATAAACATGAAGTTAAACAAATTACTGATGGGACTAGATATACTTTAATAGCATGGTATAAATGAGAAATAATTATGGCATACTTAAATGCAAACATACCACCGACTTATGCACAAATAAGGAGAGAGTATTTATATGATCTTAAAAAACATCATGGAGAAGTTGAAGACTGCATTGTGTTTGGTCTTAGCGCTATTACAGGTAGGTCTATATTATTTCATGCTATTATGGAAAATGGTGCAATATTTTATCGCTTACCAATTAGCGCGTTTATTCAAACGGGATTTGAAATCGATAGAGTGCCCAGAAGAAGACTTGATGAATTACAGCTCTGGAATTGTTTTTCTTATTATCCTGCTGTTCATCGTTGGGACATACTAGACGGACAAGCCGGTAAGTATATAGGTAAAGATAAAAAATGGCACGCAGGAAAATATTTATTTACAGTTGACTTTGCACATCCAGAGTCTAATATACTTGACACTGATCATTCAGAGATTCCGCACGAGCATAAGTGCGCTCACATAATTGCCTTAGATGATGGCAATTTTGCAGCACAGCCAAACAATCGTTGTATATGGGACATACCTTCTTTCACTGTGAAAGATAATATTCCTGATTGGAAAGTGCAGACTTCTGAATGGAACGTTGAAGATAGTAGAGCTTGGCGTACAGAAGATACGGATAAGTTCTTCTATGAAATCGAGGAGAAAAAAAATGATTGATAAAATAAAAAGTAAGGCTACGCATTACTGGTCAGAACATAAGATTGAATGTCTTGTAGTTGCAGTTTTAGTTATAGCCTACATAGTTAAATAGAATTATGGAGATAGCCAGGATGGACTACAGATTTACAACATTGTTAATAATTTTGTTGTGTTTACTGGCTATTTTCGTACGTCCAGCATCTAACCCATCATTGAAACTAGATAAAAAAGATTATATACTCCCGCTACCAAAACCAAAAATAGGAATTGATAACAAAGCTTGGGATGAAATAGAATGAGTAATAAACCTTTAAACATATCAGAGTCGGCCGCCGTACAGATGCCGATGAAGACGGTTGCTAGCCTAATAATTCTCGTTGGAATGGGCGTGCTCGGATATACAGAGTTGACCTCGAGATTAGTATCATTAGAGACATCACGTGAGCTATTTGAAAATGATTTGCTTAAAAAAAGTGAACAAGTTCCTGTGGACCAGGAGCAACATTTTTTACTCGAGGATCTTTATAAAAGTGTCGAGCAAATCGAAACACGGATCGAGGATATGATGCATAACAAAGTTAATATATCTTTTATACAAAAACAAACTGAAAAACTTTTAACAGATGTAGAAGAGTTGAAAGATAAAGTCAGAGCAAACGGGAGTCATTAATGCCAGAGTTAGTAATAGCCCTACTTATGATAATTAACGGAGAGATCAAGGAGGCACGTATTCAAACTTCAATGTCTGAATGTCTCAAAGGGGCGCGTGTTGCGAAGCGTCAGTTAAAACCTGATGGTAAAGTTAAGTACCAGTGCATAAAATCGATGGCAGAATTAGAGTCAAATATTGATGGCAGCAAAAGTATTAAAAAACTCATACTAGAGTAATGAAAAAAAGAAATAAGGCACGTAATCCTATTGCAAAACAACTTAGACATTTTAAACATAAAGTGATAAAGAATAAGAAAGTATACAATAGAAAAAAATATAATGGTTAAAGTAACAGCAGAGATAGTTAATGGTAAATGTCCGACGTGTGATGAGTTTACTATGTTAGTTGGTTTAACTCCTGAATTATATAGATGTATGAATTGTGGATCAGATCTACAACAATATATAAATGGTAAGATAAGTTATCTACCACACGTTGCAAAACCAAAAGATGCGGATCCTTTTGTAAAAGAATGGAAAGATGGCTAAAAAAAGTTTTAAATTCTTTACACCTCGTGATAAACCTAAGAAAAGAGGCGCACGTCAACATAAAAAAAATAAAAATAAACACGAAAAACGTCAAAAAAAACAGACTCGTTACAAAGGACAGGGTTGACAAATATCCTGTAGTATCCTATATATAGGACATGAAAGAAAAAACTATAACAATAACAGTAGATGGTACTAATCCTGGTCAATGGTCTAACCTCATACTGGAATTAAATTTAATAAAAAAAGCATGGAGACCTTTTGGGGTAAACATGAATTTGAAAGCACCAGGTATCAAAAGTATAATAGAATGGGGAAATAGAAACGGTGAGTACATCAGACCAAATAGACAAAATAACAAACGAAAAAAATAATGGAATTAATAATTCTAAACGACGGATTGTATCAGTTAGTTCCTGTCACAAGCAAGATGATGGAACATATCTCGTTATTGGTAGAAGCAGATTGTATGGAGATATGCGAAATACTAAGAATAAAACTAAGCGGATACGTTGATACTTTACACTTGCATATTATGCACGATGGTAGTGGTAGTCTGCAAGGTTGTATTTGTGAATAAAATTGTTGAAAGCTCAAGGGCGTCCAAATCTTGCCAATGGCATTTCCCTGTACGTTAGCGATGATGGTGAAAGCCTAGCGACCTGGAGTTTGGCCAGCTGTTAGTACGTCGACGGAAAGCAGCTGGTTTAATATGAATACAAACCTATCCTAAAGAGGGAAAAGTAAGGATAGGTTATGGTGAGAAGATTTTAACCCACTAACATAATTCAAAGATGTTGTCAAACTGTGCTTTCTTCATTGCAAGAAAAGATAATATAAGCTCTATAATCATCAACAAAACCATCACTAAACTCATTCATTAACACAGCAGCAGAGTCATAACCGTGTCTTGCACACTCATGATAATCTTTAAAATCGTTGTATTCTGGTTCAAATTGTTTACACTCGTTTCCAGGCAGGTGACTGCATAAAAACATAATTAAAATAAATTTTGTCATTGACAATCCTATATAATGCACTATATAGTCAAGCTTAACATGAAAGGAAATAACATGACAGACATGACTAAATACAAAAATGTTTCTTTAAGTAAAGAAACATACGCTACTTTAGATAAGTTATCAAAGATAATATTGCCCGATGCGAAACTAAGCGTAGCAAAAACAATAGAAGCAATAGCAAACGAGAAAGCGAAGAAATTAAATGGCAAGTTCAAAAAAAGTTAAAAGAGTATACATTTGTCCTACCTGTAAAGGTAATGGATATGTAAAAGTCGCTTGCATTTATGAGAAAGAAGATATGGTACATCAATGCTGGGACTGTGAGTCACAGGGGGAAATTTATGATTATGAAGATGATAATGATTTTAGTATCGATAATCCTACTTACTCAGTGCACTAGAGATTTGACCCCTAATCCGTACACAACTGTTTTAAGATTGGTGGTACAAAGTGATAGATGATACTGATAAAGCTTACATAGCAGGACTGTTTGATGGAGAAGGATCTATACATTTTAAACGTGGTATAGAGAAGAAAAAGAAACACAAAGGAAAGGGTTACAGACTATCTAATAGTTTACGTTTAAGTATGGAGATCACTATGACTGACCGTAGTGTTCTCGTTTGGGTGCACGAAACCTTGGGTGTTGGAACACTGACCAAGAAACCAAGAAAAGGTTTAAGGGTAGATGGTACAAAATATCTTATGCAATATAGATGGCGTTGTACTTTTCGTGATGCGTATTATGTGTGCTGTTTATTATGGCCTTGGGCTCATACTAAACTACCTAAAATACAACAAGTCATAGAACATTACACACAACAAGCGTTAAAAAGTAATGTAATTTCTTTAGAAGAGTATAAAATGGTAAAAAGAGATGTTCGATAATTTTATTTATGCATATCTACATTTCCTAATGAAATGGTCTGGTAAAATAAACTCTTGGGCCTGGACTAAACATTTAAAGTATATAGAAAAACGTAGGTTTGAAAGAAATTTTAAACAAGAAAAAACTTTACATGAAGAATTAATGGAAGGTTTTGAGAAAGAAAAAAAGATGTATGAAGATGTTGAATAGGATAAATTACTGATGATATGTGGAATACAAGCAGGGCATGAACCATCTGTTTGCGTTTTAGATAAAGATGGTATTGTTTATTACAACGAAGAAAGAAAGTTAAGAAGACAAAAGAATCCAGGAGGGATTCCTTACAACGTTATAGATCAGTTAGTTAAAAAAAAGTTACCCATAGAAAAATTTATAACTACCGGTTATAATCATAATGATGATGCAAGCTATGTATCTTCTTATTTAAGATACAAAGGTTTATTAAAAAAAAATGAGACAGCTTTTTGTTTATACACACCACACCATGTATCACATTTATTTAAAGCTTATATTGATTCTGGTTTTAAGACTGCAAGAGTATTTGTTGTTGATGGTAGAGGCAGTGATTGGTACACTAAGAATAGACATCAAACGTATGAAACTACATCTATTTATGACATAACTCCAAACTCTGTTTTATGTATATATAAAAATTTATATTCTAGCAAACCATTAGATAATGAAGAAATAGATCCGGGATATGAACCAGATCAAAATAAAACAAATGAAGAAAGAAATCCACCTGTAATAAACAAAGATACAAAGTTTAATATATTAAGTAAACATGATCTTGGTCATTTTTATAGAAAAGTAGCTGGAAAATTTAATTTTGTAGATGAAGAAGGTAAGTTTATGGGTTATCAATCTTATGGAACTCCTAACAAAGATATTGATGTATTGGATATTGATAATTTAAAACTAAATCCAGATACAGCAGCCAGCTGTCAAAAATATTTTGAAAAAACTTATAGTAAATTAGTAAAAAAATTTAAAAAAAAGAATATGATTTTTACCGGTGGCACAGCATTAAATGTAGTTAACAATTACAAATTACAAAAACAATTTAAAGATTGTAATTTATATTTTGAACCTTTATGTGGAGATGAGGGTAATTCGATAGGAGCTGCATATTCAGTATTATATGAAAGAAAAGAAAAAATAAAACCATTTAAAAATATTTATATTGGAGAAAAAGTAGATGATGTTGATGAGTCTATGTTGGAAGATGCTACTATAAAAGATATAATCTCTCTATTAAAAGAGGGACATGTAGTAGGATTAATACAAGGAAGAGCAGAAGCAGGACCCAGAGCACTTGGTAATAGAAGTTTATTGTTAGATCCTACATTAATCTCAGCAAAAGAAGTTATGAATAAAATTAAAAATAGAGAAAATTTTAGACCTTTTGCATGTTCTATTTTAGAAGAAGAGGCTGATAATTATTTTTATATGCAGGGGGTTAAAAAAACACCTTTTATGATGCATGCCCCAATAGCAAAATTAAAAGCAAAAAAGAAAATACCCTCATTGATTCATGTTGATGATACATGTAGAGTACAGACCATAAATGAGAAAGATAATTTCGTGCTTTACAAGTTATTAAAAAATTTTAAAATACCAGTGTTAATGAATACTTCTTTTAATTTAGCAGGGTACCCAATGGTTGAAACTTTTAAAGATATTTTACATATGGTAAAGAATTCAAGTTTAAAGTATGTATATTTTCCAGATTATAATAAAATATTAATTGATGATTATAGAAAGAAGGCCTATGAAGAAAAATAACAAATACAATTACTTAGACGGAAAACAGATCACGGATCCGGATACAGGAAAACGTGTGTATGAGATAAGTTCTTATAGACTTCCTAGTGTAACTACGATATTAGGAGCCACCAAAAATACAGAATTTTTAACCAAATGGAAGGCCAAAGTAGGTGAAGCAGAAGCAGACAGAATCAAGAATGTATCTAGTGCAAGGGGTACCAGTATGCACAAATTCCTCGAATCTTATGTTACAGGCGTTGGTTACGACGATCTTACAGAACTCGGACAGGCGGCGCGTCCCATGGCCGATAAAATTATGGAGGTCGGTCTTGCACCTGTGGAAGAGTATTATGGTTCGGAAGTTACGTTACATTATCCGGGCTTATACGCAGGTCAAACAGACCTTGTCTGTAATCATAACGGTATGGAAACTATCGTTGACTTCAAGCAAGCTAACCGTCCGAAAAAGAAAGAATGGATCGAAGATTATTATCTGCAGATCGCAGCGTACGCCATGGCACACGACTATGTCTACGGCTCCAGTATCAAACAAGGAGTTATTATGGTATGTACGCCTGACCTATATTATCAAGAGTTCAAAGTCGAAGGACCTGAATTAAGAAGCTTTAAACATAAGTTTTTGAAAAGATTGGACATGTATCATGACCTAATTTTCGATGAGAAAGAAAAAACAACACCAATGAAAGCGGAGGAGTTTAATGACAGATCAGACGAGGTGGGGGATCCACGAAGTACAGACCAAGAATAAAGCTATCAAGCACAGACGGGATCTTGTAGCACGGGCCATGGAACATGTGGTCAAGCTGGACGAAACAGGGATCACGGACCTGATGATACAGATTGAGGCAGAATACGAGCGAAAGTATGGCAAGAATGAGGCAGATGACAAGATCGTTTTATAGGATAATGAAGTATCGAAAGGGTGTCGACAAGGTATCGAAAGTGTCGACAATTTTGCCCTTTTTTAGAATGATTCTAAGTTTTCTGCGTCAAAAGTGTACAAATTTGAGGGAAGTTGTCGATACCTTCGATACCCCTTCGACACCCCTGCGATACCTATAGTGTCGAAGCTACTATTCAATAATACCAACGGTAATAGGTCATTTTCACCCCTTGTCGACACTTTTTTTATTTTTTTAGAAAAAGCGCAAGCTAAAAAAAAATTTGTCTTATAGTGTCGACAGGTATAAAAGAGGTTCATGCCTAGAAAAAGAAGAAAATTATCGTTAACTGATAAGTCCGCCGATATACCTTTTTCTAAAGTTAGAGTGGAGTGGATTGATTGCGTCAGTGACTCTGGCTGGGCAACTGAGAAAGAGTTTAACAAAATGAAATTAGCAACACCAGTTAATGAAGGTTGGTTGTATTCTAAAGATAAAGATTCTGTAAAACTTTTTGCTTCTTACGATAAAGATGATGATGGTATTACGTTTGGGGATCGGACGATGATTCCTCGTCAGTGGGTGAAGAAGATTCAGAAGATATAGATGGAGTCACATTTATTAACTGCCCGTAGTCGTCTATTATCTGTTTCATTTTTGCTTCTAGCTCTTGTTCTGATAGGTCCTCTAGTTTTCCTGTTTTTATTATCTTCCTATCTATGTATAGCCCTGCTGCTTTTCCTCTGTTTGCTTCCGCATTCACTGCTGAAGAGAATGATCCTTTCTTTAAAGCGGCCTCTCTAAGTCTTGCAAGCTCTGCAACGTGACCTTCATAAGTCACTTCATGTTTTCTTAATCTTTCTTCTTTTAGTTCTCCAATATGTTTGACAACAAGTGGTGAGTATCTAGGGTTTGTAAGTTCTGATCCTTCACGCATAGCTCTATCCTTACTATACCCAGCAGCGATAGCAGCTTCACGTTTAGTCATTGGTCCATCTGGTCCACCGAATACTAAGAACTCGGCGAATCGTTGTTGCATTTCTGTTAATCTTTTTGGTACACCCATATTGACAATTTAAGGGAACTATCCTATAATGTCAAGAATGAAAGTACATAGAAGTTCAAGCGAATTATACGACACTATAGAAGGATATAAGACTTTAGTTGAAGAACAGAAAAAAGAAATCTGGGAATTAAAAAAAATTGTATCTGAAAACGAAAAAAATAAAAATCTCTTGCAAGGTTATAAAAAAGTGATACAGGATCTATCTATCAAGTTAAGAAAAAATTCATGAGAGTACAAGACTTGCAGTTGTTTCTAAGCAACTTTACGAAAGGTTCTGATGCAGTAAAGAACGCTGTCATCTACGTAGAGATAAATGGAAAACTACATGCTATTCGAAGAATGGAAGTACATGAAAATGCTACTCCTATTATTGGTCAGCCAGGTCATAGTGCACACAGATTGGTTTTAAAAACAGAAAAACCATCGAGTCTTATCTTACCTGATAAGCTTCAACGGGACTACTAACTTCCCTTGAAACCAGAACAAAAATTATATGCAAAAGTTAAAAAATATATACCTGAAATATCGTGGAATAGACTTGAAAATAATAGCTTACTTGGTACTCCCGATCTATTGGGCTATAATAGTTCTGGCCACTTTTTCACTGTAGAATTAAAGGTCTGTAAGGGGAACAAAATTAGGTTTTCACCACACCAAATTGCCTTCCATGTGAAGCATCCACACAATACATTTATCATAGCAGAGGCCCTTGGTCCTCGTACCGTGAAACTTTTCCGTGGTTCACGCATCATGGAGCTTGACGCTTGTGGGTTTAAGCTTGACGCTTGCTGCTTGGGGCTTGACGCTTGTCGCTTGATGCTTCAGGAGCTTGGGGCTTGACGCTTGGTGCTTGAAGCTTGGCGCTTTGGCCCTGACCAGGTGCACGCTGATTCCCAGCCGTCGCCGGTTCTTTGCTAATGACCTGATCAGATTTATTACGTGCGGGTGAGCTGCCTGAACATGCCAGGTCTTCTTTGACAGCGTTGCGCTTCGCTAACTCGTTTCCCGCGTCTCGTAATTCTTTATAATATTTTGGATGGTAAAACATTTTAGTGTTTACCATATTCTATGTTTTTTACCAGCGGATCCCAACAAGCTCGACAGCTGCCGCACTCGTTGCCTTGGTCCGGGGCTGGACATGTTCGACTCTTCGTCGACACTGTTGACGTATTGGCCCAGCTCTTGACTGGTCCCTGATCTACCATCGGTGATGAGAACCGGACAACCAGGTTCGCTGGCGCGTCCTGCATATGGTCCTTGATCCATGCCTCACGAGTTGGCATCCAGTGACGCTTGCTCGGTGTTAATCTACATACTTCGAATATCTTCTCCAGGTGCTGAACGTTCTGTACATCTCCTGAATCATGCCATCTGAACACGTCCGGCTTTTTAGAATTAATTAGTGTTGCCATTGCCAGCACCCAGTCAGGATGCTGTATTGCTTCAAGTCTCTTGTATTGAGCTTTTTGTACAACCGCGAAAACATAACAACCTTTCAGGGCGTAACAGCCTTCACAGACTGAGCCTTTAACGTGGACCAGCTTCGAGCCGGTGTTGCATTCCTTCGCGGGTATACCAATTGACCAGCCCGGCATCTTCGACGGCTTGCTCAGGCCGCCTACCAGGGTCCATGCTTCACTTGTTTTCATTGCTTCTTTTCTCCTTCCAATGTTGAGAATTTAAAATTAAATCTAATCTCTGTCTTAGCTCAGGAAATTCTTCACGGCCTCCCAGCTTGTCAATTGTTTGTATTGCTAAAACTAAAACGCTGTGGGCTTCGTCGCTCCACGTGTTGTCTTTTCTTAGTCTGTCTTCTTCTCTAAAGTATGGCATTTTCTTTCTCCTTTAATTTATGGGACTGAATAACACAGTAATTTAATCTTGTCAACTCTAACGCCTGACGCTTGGCGCTTGCTGCTTGATGCTTGTAGCTTGGCCCTTGATCCTCGAGCCATCGCGCATGCTGCAGGAAGACTCGGGCCATTGCTGGCCCAGGACGTCTACTCATTAATTCCACGCGCTTTCAACCAGCGCACCGTTTGTTGCTTTGTTCAGGGCTTCCAAATACTCAGTCTCCGTAAGTTTTAGGACATCCAAACAAAATAAATGTTTGTCTCCCTGAAAACCTGGAGTCTGTAAATACTTTGGAACAGAGTCCAACAGCTCCTGACGCTTCGCGCCTCCTGGTAAAAACTCTTTTTTTATTTCTGGTATTTTCTTTGTCATAATTTTTCCTTTCTAAATTCATCCTATCTTATCCTGGACCAGTTGTCAAGCGTTGCTTGCTGCTTGAGGCTTGGCGCTTTTATTCCTTCTTCTTTAGAATGATTTTTAGAATCATTCTAAAGTGGCATTATTAGCAGGACCTCTTCACACCCCGCTCGCATGTGGCTTTGGGCACTAATAGGTCCAGCAAATAATGATCAGTCACTATGCTACGCGGGGCCCGGACCTGCTTTATTACCGGCTTTAGAAGAGGCCACCTCCGAAGACAACCACCCGTGTTCTAGTGTTTATTCTCACAGTCAATAATGACTGATCCCAGGTCCAATTTACCAGTTCTAAAGCATAGCTGAACTTACTATCCATTGGACCAGGGATCAGTAGGTGATTGCGGACTGTTCAACCTCCGTCAGTTTGAGTTGTCTCAGAGTACCCTGGAGTACCAGCTACCCGCACAGTTCCTACACTATTTCCCGACCAGTTACTTCCCGGTTGTGAACTGATCCCAGGTCCATCCCAGTGAAGAGCCCGGTGACAATTGTTTAACGTCCGGACAGGGCTCATATAGAATAGACCAGGGATCAGTCCCAATCGCTACAGGCAATACATAAATGTTTGCTAATCACGACAGGGATATTATCCCGTTATTTTGAGTTTTTAATTCCGTAAATAACAAAAGGGAATAAATCAAATATAGTCCTTGACAATCCTATTGTCAAGGTATAAAACAAATAAAAAACAAATAAATATAGAAAGGTCTAAAATGGCAAAAATACGAATGAACACCGAGTTAAGAAACAAGTTGTTCAATAAAATAAAACATACATTTGAGAATGAAGATACACAAGAGAGAGAATTATATCTTCAAGCAAGAGAGTATGTTGACGAGCAATATAAAAGTGCAAGTGAACTTGCAAAAGAAGTTGTTGAAAGATCATATCCAACAGATGATGTTGCAACATTAAGACACTTCAAAAATAAATATGGAAGTCCTTGTGATGTTGTTGCAAAAGATAAATGCTTTTACTTTGCACACAACGAAGATACTGATGATGAGGGCGAAACTAAAGAAACTAAATCACATTTTGATTTTGGTTTGTTTGGTAATCTTGACGGAAGTGAATACCACGATAGCGAGGG
>Ga0208919_1000478_pt1 | contig 26857 bp, 40 predicted proteins | sample 4_EtaG_FD_184076 | JGI IMG/M metagenome (GOLD analysis project Ga0208919, IMG submission 184076) | Marine viral communities from the Subarctic Pacific Ocean - 4_ETSP_OMZ_AT15127 metaG (SPAdes) (version 3) | ecosystem: Environmental > Aquatic > Marine > Oceanic | place: Pacific Ocean | collected...
GTTAGATTTTGATGCTGGCAGATCCCTTAGTGCCTGACGATACGTTTTCATTTCATCAGACATCGTAACATCACTCAACGCATAGTAATCTGTTTCAGCTAATCTAATGTCTCTCGATGCACGGATTTCTGCCCATTGTTCAGAATCAGTCTGATCAACTGCCGTGTGTGTGACTGTGACTGTTTCTTTGTCTTTATCACCAACAACAGTTGTGTCACCACGTTTTTTACCAGAAGTAACTTCTTCTGTAACCTCAGTAGCTTTGACAAGAACATAGTCTCCTAAATCTAAAGGCCGTTTATCTCCAGTAAAAACTATATCTCCACCTGTCTGCTCTGGCAGTTGTAGTCTACTAACTGTGTCGCCTAATCTAGTAGCTGTTCCATCTGATTTTTTAAGTAAGTAGTCCATATCTCTTTTCCTTATTATGAAGGCCCAAAAACGACAAACGAAGCCGCATTATGTTGAGTTGTTCCTGAATAAGCCACAGTAAAATCTTCAGATGAAGCTGCCGATGCAAAACTTCCATCCGCACAACCAACCTGTGTGCCTGAGCCAGCAGGGCTACCAGCATCTGGACCAAGACCTACATCGACTCTCTCAGTAAGATTACTAGAAAAAGTTAAAGTATCACGATTCTCACCGTTAGCATGGATTTCAAAACCCATGACAACCTGCCCTGCTTCAATATCAAAAGTTTTCGTAATGGTAGCACCTGACGATGACCCTGTTGACGATGAACCACTCTTGAAAACTAAATCTGTTCCCTCATAAACAAATATTCCACCTCTACTCGAATTTCTTTGGTATGTGGTTACAATGTCTTTCGTTGTTCCTGATGTAATTGCACCGCCCGTAAATCTATAAATGGAGATTGTTGCATGATTATTCCCAATAAATTCAAAAACTTGAGTGCCAGCATCACCCCCACAAGTCATACCAGACATCCCGTCAGTACCACCCCCACCTCCGATCGTTACCGCAGTAACAAGAACAACTCGACTTGCACCAGCGTTACTTCCTATACTAATGGAGCTATAGGTGTTTGCGGTGAAATTTTGAAGTGTGCTTCCAGCATCACCACTAGCCGTAAACCCTACAAAATTAAGGGTTGAGGCACTTGTTTTATTATATGGTGTATAACTTGGTATCAACATTACATTACTGTAGAGCCACTACGTTAAGGTGTTTAAACGAACCAATTACAGTCGAGTACAGCATGAAGTCGTCTCCATTTGTTGTCGTCAGGGAATCGCCCGTCACAACTGTGAACCCACTGGTCGTGACGGTCCCAGCACTTGCATTATTTGTAACCTGAATAATAATGCTTGATACCGTTGTCTGGGGGGCCAAAGTAAAAGCACCTCCATTAACAATGGTCTTATAATTACCTCCAGTAGTTGCAGGGGTGTATGTGCCACTTGACTTTGTGCCGTCATCATCAGCAGTAGCTGAGAACCCTGCACTCAAGACATCATCCACAGATGCCATTAGCACATCGTTTCCTTCAACAGCTAGGAAACCAGCCGCTGATCTACTTAATGTGGTATCCGTAGCATGACCTAACTCAATAGTTCCGGTAGTTTTGATAGTACCAGAACCAGCGTCTAAACTGGTTACTGTTCCTGCACCTGCACTAAGAGTACCTGTTGTTGCCAAGTTTTCATTACCAAAATCGATTGCACCAGAACTGTCTGTAATAGATCCAGAGCCAACAGTTAGGGTCCCCGCAGAACAACTGCCAACAACTGTAACATTAGTGGTTCCTGTTGGGATTTCTAAAACATCTTGGTCAGCGTCATTCTTGATTGTCACATCATTCGTAGAGCCCTGACCTGTAAGAATAAGGCCTTCTGCCGCAGTATATCCCATCGCAGCATTGTCACCAGCAGATGTGTCACCATCAGCATTTACCGTGGCGGCTGTAACGTCTCCAACTATATCAACGCTAGTGCCACCTGTTGCAATTGTAATTACATCTGCATCCGCATCGTTTTTAATAGTTACATCATTGGTAGATCCTTGACCTGTAAGAATAAGACCTTCAGCAGAAGTATGACCTATAGATGCATCATCTCCCGCAGCCGTGTCTCCAGTTACATTAACTGTTCCAGCAGATGTAATATCTCCAGAAGCTGTTATTGTAGCTAACTGCAAATCAGAAATAGCATCTACGACCGCTGCTCCAGAACCTGCCCCGTCCATGTAAACAATTGCAGACTTACCATTCGCAACTGTTATGTTAGCACCTGAACCTTGAGTAAGAATTACGGAGTATGGTCCACTAGATCCAGAATCAGTAGTTGCATTGATAATAATAAAGAAAGCAGAAGTCGTGTTAGGGGCTACTGTAACTGTGCAGTTTGAATCCAATGCTCCTGTAAATTTAATTACACGATACATACCATCCTGAAGGTTTTCTGTACCTGATCCAGGAGATGCCTCTCGCACAGTTAAAGTGTGCGTGTCTGCGTTCGTTGTTATCGCAACAGATTTGTATGAAGCTATCCGGTCTAGGATATCTAGGTTGTGATTAGTGGTATCTCCCCAAGCTCCAGATTGTTCTCCAGACCCTATCTTTTCAATACCAAAACTCGTTGTATATGATGATGCCATAATTTTCTTCCTATGCCGCTATTTTAACCCAATCTGGTGTTTGTGAATCATCAATAGAAATAAAATTCGGTGTTTGTGACTCATCAATAGAACTCCAAACTAGAGCATTATTAACTTTTCCTTCTGCTGAAACACCTGTGACAGTAAAAGAGAAATTTATTTGTGTGCTTCCAATCGCACTTGTTGCTGAAACTCCACTCGGTGAAAGAATAGAATTAGTAACAATAGTAGAAGATCCAATTGCACTTGTTGCTGAAACTCCACTCGGTGTGACGGTAACAGGAACAATAACAGTAGAAGATCCAATTGCACTTGTTGCTGAAACACCTGTGACACTTACAGTAACAGGAAGACTTACAGCAGCAGATCCTATAGCACTGGAGGCTGAAACACCTGTGACAGCAAGAGGGATAGGGCTGTTCCAAGCCCCTTCGTTCCAAGATCCTCTATTCCAACCAGTAAGAGACGACATTATGAAATCCTAATCACCGCATTGTTTGCATCGTTAGCAGGATATTGAATAGTAAAATCTCCTGAACTTGAGGACTTATCTCCTCCAAAATTAATTACTGCTACGGCAGGATCTGCGGCATGATTTGTTGTAGACCCTGTGCCAGCAGTGCTTAATGTGCTATTGTAAATTAAAGCACCTCTTGCACTAGATATGGTGGAAGATGAAAAAGTAGTATCAGCAAAATCTACAAAAGCGGTAGGTACAGCACTACTATTATCCGCAAGTCCAATAGTGACACTACTAAGAGCAGCTCCTCCAGCAGAATATCCTGTACCGGAAACTTCGTTACTAGTTGTGTACCCAGTAGTATCAGCATCAATAGAAGAGCTGTTTGTAAACATAGCAACTTTAAAAGTATCTGCTGAAATAGCACTAGATCCTGTTCTTGTGTGAGCGGTTAAAAAATGTATTCCAGCAAGTATTTCTCTTTTGAAAGTACCACACATAGCAGAAGAACCAACAGCCATCACAACCTCCTTATAATCTCAGCCATGTCTTCATGGCCTTGTTGTTTCATAAGAGCCCATATAGTAGTTCTTTCACTTTGGGCCATTCTATTCATATAGAAAATTAATATTTCTTTCAACTTATCTCTATGATCTATTGCTTGGTCTCGTATGACAGGAGGAGCATCTTTCGATACTACCATAATCTTATTCATAGCCATTTCTGCCATTTCTTCTGGCGAATGCCCTCTGTTATTACTTGTAAATACAAAAGGATCTAATATCTTTGTGTGACCCTCGCTATCAAACATTACGCAACATCTCTTCTAACTCTATCATACCTATACTGATCTCTTGTTTGTTTTCCTTCCCCTAGATTTTTCAACCATTGAATAGATTCTAAAAAACGATCTGTGTATTGTTTTAAAATGTCGGGTTCTCCCTTCATAAAAGTGTATGCCTCTACTAAACTACCATATAAAAGAGCTAACTCTGCATTATCTCCTAAATAACTTGTTCCATCTCCACTAGCGGTAATAGAGGTTGGTCTGTAAAAGTAATGAAGCTCCATTGTGTAATTTGAGTCAGGAGTTGGTGCTAATAAAAAAGTGTCGTTATCCCAATCAGCATAGTACTTAGGTGTCCCTGTTGTTGCGGGATTTGGAGTGTAGTCTTGTAAAGCTGTAACATTTTTATACAAAAGAAACTCTTTATTAGATGAATTAATCACACTTAAAGAATTTTGAGATAGAAAATCAGTTGGTTTAGATAAATATTGATTTCCAGACGTAGCGGAACCTTGAACATTTTTTCTAAACACATCTAATTGACACTCTTTAAATATACGCTCTTCTGCGTTCAATATAAATCTAGGCAACTGACTTACAAAGGTTGTTTCCGCGTTTTGTGTGTAATCTTGAATAGCTGTTTTTAGAGTTGTAAAAGTATACGCCATGTTATGCACTCACTGTTACAGGTCCAGCAGAGGCAAAACCTCCACCACCATTTATGCTTCCAGAAGAAGCGGTTTCGCTATCTGCGCTAAATGTATACTTATCAGAAGTAATTTTAGTAATTGTGTAGCCGCTAGATCTTTCTATTGTAGAAGAAGAAAACCCGTCAAACGGAGCGACAGAACGAAACCGAACAATATCTCCTGTGCTTCTATTATGACCTGGTTCAGATACCGTTATGACAGCAGATCCACTATCTCCAGAACGAAAAGAATTCAAAGAAAGAAGAACCTCTACAGCAGGTTCTGTTCTATCTGGTCTAGGATCTCGAAGAGCTTGCGGATCAGCAGGAGCGTTTACAGGCATTAGTTGAGGCTGTTTAGCCTCCCACTCGTCTTTTCCGACAAGCATACCAGTCCATTCTTTTCGCATATCCTGTAAGCGATACGCTACACCAGAACGATCTGAAATTCCTAGAGCGTATTTATTAGAGGCATATCTAGGCATTAAGATACCGCACTAACAAACGTATAAGAAGGAACTAGGTTAATACTTACTTTGTCCCTATCTTCGTCCGCAGCCCTTATAAACTCTTCTTCATAAAGCCCTTTTAAAATTTGAATCCTATCAGGAGCCCTTTTTAAAGATATGTAGTAAGCTAATCCAGCAGCTAAACAAGGATAAAATCGAAAAGGAACTTCTACTGTGTTTACTGAAGAATCTGCATCATCTATTCTTACCAACCGGTCATATACAAAAACGTCCGTGCTGTTTTCTGGAGTAGGCCAAATTTTAATTAGTGGAGTGATCTGCCTGTCCACATAATACTGAGTAGGTCTTGCTGTTGTTGTTTTATTAGGAATATTCAAAAAAGTGCTTCTACTAATTCGGCTTATGGAAACATCTGTTCCATCTCGACGTATTACACCAGACAAAATATCTATTGTGGAACGTACATCTTCTACGCTGGGGTCAGCAGATATTGTAGTGGTAGTAGCAGAGCCTCCACTATCTGTACTAGAAATAGTTTCTCCAGCAGTAAATGCTCCACTAGGAACACTAACAGTAATAGTGGTAGAACTAGGTTTGGTTAAAACTATAGCAGTAGAACTGCTGGTTTGACCTGTAATGGTATTTCCAATAACTAGATTAGCAGAAGACCCTACAGTAGCCGTGATTGTGCCTACCGGGTACTCTGCAAGACCAGAAACCACCGTCTGACTTACTTGGTTTATAGTCCAACGATTTAATCCTCTATTCGCCCAATCGGCGAAAAGAAAATTTAAAGATCTACGAGCCGTTACAGCGTCGTAACCGGTGCGAAACTCTAGTCCACACCTCTCAAACGCTTCCTCAACATAGTCTGCTACATTAGGCTCAAAGTCCTTAGATCCAGAAACAGCCATTATACAATAAACCTTTCACACCAACTCCAAACATCAATATTGTTTTAAGCAATAAATAACAATTGAATAAGTGTCTCCACTACTATGTCCTACAGTAGTCAGTTGAATGTCTCCGGTATTACCACCGGATGCTGCAACGTTTGGAAGTCCACTAATATCAGAGTAGTCTAATGTATCAGAATAATCTGCTGGAAGTTCTGCCGCAATAACATCGGTAGAAGCATCCCAAAGAAGTTTAACGCCCATGCCAACGTTAGTAAAAATTATCTTTTTAATACGAACACCAGTACAAGCAGTTCCATCTTGCAAAGAAGCAAGCTCAGAAATATCTATTTTAGTTACAGCAGCCTCTCCAGTGCCATCACTAGTATTTGTAAGATAAAAGGTAGCCTTTTTAGGCCCGTCTTCAATTGTGGTAGCGGTTACAGCATCAGCCATATAAACATCTCCATAAAAGGGGAGGAGCTTCTCCTCCCCGATCTAACCTATGCAACCTGAACGTATTCAATAATAAACGTAAAGGAGCCAGCAGTTGTAGCGTCTACCGTGTTTGTAATATTACAAAAGATAGTTCTTTCCGCTGATGTGTACTGAACAGAAGCGGGTGCCGTAGTTGCATCTTGTGTTTGTAAAACAAGATCCGTAGTTGTCACGTTACCTACTACAACTGTGGTTCCGCCATCTAATATCTCATCTGTCTGTGCCGCAACAATTTGAGCACCAGAACTAGAAGTTCCAACTTCGTAGCCAATATCACCAGTTCCAATAACAGGAGCTGTGACACAGAATATTTTAATGTCAGTAATAATTGTATTTGCAGGTTGTGTAAACTCACCAATGTTATCACTGTCACCAGCCGTGGTGTTAACAGTAACACCAGTAGCAAAACCTACATGCTTAATAAATTTGTTTGTTACAATTCCTGTAGAAGCTATGTCACAGGTTGTAGTCACGGCACCTGTGCCAGATGCAACGTTAATTACTTCAAAACCGTTTTCAGAACGGACGGGACCGTTAAAAGTTGTGTTAGCCATTATGGCATCCTCCTTACGAGAGATTTACCCTAGAGTCTTCGTAAGCGTCTGCTGGGACAGTCGCTAGGGCTATGTTTCCCAGAAATTTGGGAGGAGGTTACCCTCCTCCCAGAACCCCAAGCTTACGCTCCGGGAGAACCAAAGATACCGCGTGGGTCAGAGAACCCGAACGCATAGCGCTCACGAGCTTTGTACCGCACGTTACCTGTGTCAAAGTCACCTTCCATAGAAGTACGAACAGCGGTTCGGTTGAAACCTTTCAAGCCGTTTGGAGCGTCCGTAAGAATAAAGAAAGCATCCGTATCTGTAAGGAAATGATTAACGGCGTAGCCTTCAGGAAGCATTCCCATGTTCCTAATAGCGTTTACGTCGTTGTCTGCACTTCCAGGTCTCAAGGTAGACTCAAGAAGACGGTCCGCTGTAAATTGAAGTTCTTTTGGAACTATCAATTTAGTGCCGCGGACAGCAACTTTAAGACCACGCTCGTCTACAAAACCAGCAATATCAATAAGACTTTGCTCTAAGCTAGTCTCATTAAGGTCTGCGGCTGTAGAAAGCTCATTACGGAAAGTGCTGCCATTAACAAGAGGATGGTCTGTAGCACAAAGCTCTTTCCCATCTCCTCCAGCAACAGTGCTGTCAAAAGCATTGTTAAGAACCGCAGCGGCTTTAACCTGCTTTGTTTGGCTCATGCTTCGAGCAAGAGCTCTTGTGTAGCGGCTGGCAAGACGATCATAAAGATTATCTTCAATAGCCTCTTCCGTAATAGAGAAAGCCAATGCAATGGTTTCCATTGTATAACGAGCAGTATAAGCTTCCTGCGCGTCATCAAAAGATACGGCACTGCCTTCACCTTTAATCGGTGCTGCTCCAAAACCACTGAGCATCACTTCTTCTTCAAAAGCACGATCTGAAGTCTCCATTGTAAAGATTTCCTCGTGCTCACGATCATATTGATCGTACTCCATTCCGAACAATGCGTTCAGGCCGGGTTCCAACTCTTTTACGAGTTGTGCTCTACTAATAGCCATTGTTTAAACCCTCCTATACGCCAGTGGTTGAAGGAGTGCCCGCAGCAATGGACCCAACGGGCGCATTGAAAGGGTTGTTCAACCTAACGATTAAAGGAATGCCAGCAGCGGTAAAGTCCTCATTCATAGGATCTTCTAGCCAACCCATAAGCCGTAGAGTAAGGCTGTTGGTAGTGGCTAACGTGCTGACGGCGAGACGACCTAAAGAAACGCCAGTAGAATCAGTACCAGTAATACCGGTAGATAGACTAGCATTTAAAAACACACTTGCTCGTGCGTTTGCTTTACTAGTCAAAGACGCATCCGATGCAATCACATACAACTGCATTGGGTCATCAATAACAAAGGCTTTAATCGGATGGTTGCTATCCGCTCCCGATCCGGGCCAAAAGTTACTGAAAGTTGGTTTTCCAGTGGTGCTGGAGACATACTCACAACCTTGAAAAACGCCTAGATGGCTAACTGTTCCACCAGCAGCATTAGCTGTGTGGTCGATAAAACCAGAAGCAAGGGGAATAACCACTTGACCCTGATAAATCTTGTCTGTGTTACCATTAGCGATTTCATAAGGAGTATAGCCTGTAAGACCAGTGGAATTGGCTCCACCGCCCAATTTATTGAGCGGACGGAGGCCAAAGCTTCCGTTCGTATTTGCCATTTCTAGTGCTCCTTAAAGCAATAAAGTTAAAACAGTAAGTCCTAAGTCGAAGATTTAGGACCTCCAAATGTTACACGCGATTGACGCTCCGGATTTTGGATCGCCATCGAATGGTGCTGATTTTCCTTAAACAAATCGTTATCAACCGCCTGCATAGCATCAACATTTTGTCGTTTGAAGTATTCAGAACGTTCTTCAACAATTTCTACAGGTATCCGCGCCAAAAGTAGCCCGCCCACACCAAAAACACCTTCGTATTTGCCTTCGTCTATAGTTGGTGCTTCAAAATCAGGGTATTCTTCTTTCCGAACTAACTCCCACCCTTCTCTTAAACGGGCAGAAATATTTTTTCGGTCATCAAAACCCCGGACCTCAGAACGTATCCACCTATGGACATAGCCTTCTGGGGGGTTGGGTGCATCCAATAAGGATGGAGGAGCCCAAGACTTCCTTCTCGGTTTTGCAGTTCGAGTCTTGGAAGCGCGAGGAGATCTATCTAGTGTTTGTTTATTTTCAACCATGCTTTACTCCTAGCGTTTGTGTTTCGCGTACTGATCTAGAGGAACCCCTAGTTTCTTTGCTATTGCAACCTCACTTGGGGATAACCGTACTGTTTTGCGCCCGGAAGAACCGGAACGAGTGGCAGAAGCTACAGACTGTTGTGGTCTTCGGCTTTCTGAGTAAGAAGCATTTCCATTAAACTTGTGTGGAAACGCCTCACGTATTCTTGCATCTACTTCATCGTAGTACGAAGGAGACTCTGTGTCAAAGCCTTCTTCTTCAACTAATTTTTTATGTATTCCAAAAGCCGCAAAAGTCATGGCTTCGTCTTGCCCAAACCAATCATTACGACTAGCCCATTCCTCCGCTTTTGGATCTGCTCTTGTAGGCGCAGAAGGAGCTTGCGGCAAAGCCTGTTGAGCCTGTTGAGCCTGTTGAGCCTGTTGAGCCATTTGAGCCTGCTGCTGTTTAGCCGTTCTGACCCGCTCCTCCTCAATAGCCATTTGAGCTAATTTTTTATTCAGTTCTACCTGGGCAGCCGTGTCATTAGTAGCAATTGCTGTTTCTAACTCACGAGTTAGAGACTCTGTCTGACTTGCTACACGGTCTCCGTACTCTTCGACGTAGCCTTGATCCAAACTTTGAACACGACTTTTCAAAGATTCATTTTCAGCTTGTACACTTTTAGCATAATGAATAGCCGCTTGTTGTTGTCTTTCGGCCTCTCGTGCTTTTTTTGTAAGCTTGTCAATTCTTTTTTTTACATTCTTACTGTAATTTTCGTGTTCTTCAGAAGATTCTGTTTCATTTTGTTCTTCTTCAGTGTTTTCTTTAGAAGAAGCAGTTACTTCTACTTCTACGTCCTCGCCGGAGGTTGGAAGGTCTACGGCTAGTTCTTCGTTAGCTTCAGGCATGGTTAATCTCCATGTTAATAGTGCAAGATATCATCCGGATCTTGTATAACGGCTATGACCTCATCGTCATTTAAAATGCGAACCTCACCACCATCAATCTTAAAGCGAGCACCCGCATATCGACCAAAAATAATCCAATCTCCTTTGCGGCACCACGCGCCACTAGGAAATTTCGTTTTATCGTCGTAAGCTAAAGGACCTGTTTTCAACACATAACCACAAACAGTTCCTACAGATTCTCTTTCTACAACAGAATCTGGCAAAAGTACGCCACCTTCTGTCTTACCTTTTCCGGCGTAGGGAAGAATCAAAAGTCTCCATCCCGTAGGGTTTGGAAGACGATCAAATGTTTCTTGAGGAATTTTGGAAGGGTCAAGTACTCTTTCTTCAGGTTTGACATAAGCTTCTTCGATAGAAACAACATTAGCAACTTCAGATTTATCTGACATTAATCCGCCTTTTCTAAGATTTCTCTCAACTCTTGTCCTATATAATCTAAAGATTCGATATTGCCAACAAGTTGTTTGTATTCTTCAAAGTTTTTTGCTGAACCTGCACAAATAGATTCGGCTATTCTGGAACGACGTTCTTCAATAGATTTTAAAAGGTGCTCTGCTAAATGTATGCTGTCCATAATTATTTCACCACACACCTTGTTTTTTTAGAAGGAATCATGGCACCTCGTCCTCGAACAGCAAAACCGCCTGTAGAAGCGCGAACTACCGCAGCCTTCGTATTTTTTACAACAGTTTTTCCTTTTCGCCCTTCTCTTTTCTTTTTTTGAGCAGTTTTTGCACGTTCTGCTTTAGATAAACTATTGGCTTTTGCACGAGGCAAACAACGGTCAGGGTTCTTCTTGTCTTTAGACGTGCCGCATTTGCCCTTAATCGAGCCGTCAGGCCCGATTCTCACCCAATCTTGCTTTACCCAATCTTTTAAAGCACCCATTACTTAACTCTTTTTCTTTTTCTTTCTAACAATAGATTTAAGGGTTTTAGCTTGCTGAGAATGTAAAGAAGAGGCTTTTTTAAGACCTTTAATAACTTTTTTAATTTTTCGTCCGTTTTGTCTAGAAACCATGATTACCTACCTTTACGCTTCCCACCTTTAGATTTCTTGGCATAATTTGGATCTTTGCAATATTTAGAAGCAGCTAAGTTAGCGTACGCAGAAGGGTACGTATCAAAAGTTCTTTTTGCCCAAGCTTTACCTTCAGGGCAAATTTTACTGCCCTTACTCTTGGAACTAGCTTCTCCACCTTTTCTATAATAAGAAAGTTTACCTAGTTTTGGCATTTTTCTTTTTCTCCTTGCCTGTACTATACAGATTATCAAAAGTTACGGAAGGGTCCATGTAACTTTCGTCTGATTCCGCGTTGTGCATCCACTGGCTGGGCTTAAAATCAGGTGCCCCGGTTCCTGTTTCCCAAAGTGCAGGACTTGTTGTTCTAACACGATTATTTGGTAATGCTACTATATTCCCTGTCCATGCTCCAGCATCTGTAAGTTCGATAACGTGACTTTGTTTGTGTTGAGCAGGGCAGTCTGCAATCCGTGAATCTGTATAATCAACAGTAAACATATACTTTCCTGTATAAAACTCTCCGTCAATCTTACAGAGCCACGGGCTTGAGCTTGTTCTGTCATACTCTATAACAGAATGATTTCTAGAGCTACAATCCCAAGGCTGTGCAAGATGAGTCATCATCCTGTCGGGCCATTCTTCTAGAGGTGTATCCGCAACAAGAGCTGTGATAGGCATTCTCGCCCACATAGCTCCTCCATGAATATTCTCATCATCTGTATCGTCACTTTCACACCCTGTAAAAATAACCTGAAAACTTAAAGAACGATCTGGAATCGTAGTAACTGCAATAGCCATACCATGAAGAAATTCTCCATGGTATTTACTATGGTTGTGTGTAAACTCTCTTCGCACCCAGCAGTGAAAATGCGGGATGTTGCTTTGTAAATAAGACATCCTTAACGTCTAACAGAACCGCCGCGAGCCATACCTTTCTTTTTCATCATGCCGCCGCGAGCCATACCCTTCTTTTTCATCATGCCGCCGCCTCTTTTTTTAACAACACCGCCGCGAGCCATACCCTTCTTTTTCATCATGCCGCCGCCTCTTTTTTTAACAACACCGCCGCGAGCCATACCTTTCTTTTTCATCATGCCGCCGCCTCTTTTTTTAACAACACCGCCGCGAGCCATACCTTTCTTTTTCATTGTAGGTTTCTTCATAACACATCTCCTTTAACTATTACGACATTTCCAACGTCTACGAGCCTGCCTAATCCTAGAATTAGGATCGTTTCTAGTCTTTGCAGAACTCTTTTTTAATTGTCCTAAAGATCGAGCGCAATAACTTTTTCGGCGGTTTGCTGCCGCGCCTCCTTTTTTAACTTTACCGGTTACCGCTGTTTTAAGTTTAGACCCAGGGTTTTTTGCTCTATACCTTTTCACGCCTGCCTTTGTCATTCCAGCGCCATCTTTAGTCTTACGATAGTTCGCGCCTTTGCCGGTCGTAGTGCGTCGAATAGGCTTTTCTTTTTTACGAGCCATTTTTAGAAACCTCTTGTCTAAAGTAGAACTATACCCTGTTTTTAGTGTCCGACAAACTAAAAATACCTTTGTTGTAAGACTTTTCTTGTGTTAACCTACAAATACCTACAAAAGATTCTTGATTAAATGGTTAGGGAAAGAAAAATGCCTAAACGAACTAAAGAAGATGCTCTAGGTTGGCCGAAAACTATTAAAAATCCTAAAGAAAGAGAAGAAAGGGTTGCACAAAAAATGAAAGGGTTGCAGTTTACGGATGTAATTTTAAAAAGTGACAGACAAACTGTAATAGATTGGAACACCGTGCAAAAATTTAAAAGAAACTCGTTATGATAAGACAGATATTACTTAAAATTAACCGCTATGTAGCTAATTTAGACAGTTATTTATGGAGAAAATTACACGGAAGGAAACAAAACAAGAATTAATCTTGTTTAGGATGCTTTCCATTATGTAGTTTTTTCATCATATCAGCTTCTTTAAATAACATTTCTTGTCCCATTTCTAAACGAGCCAGACGAGAATTAAGATCTGCAAGGTTATCTACAGAATTTATGGATGCTAGCGTATTTACACGAGCTGTCAAAACACTTCTGTCGGATTCAGCCGCATCTAATCTTTCATCAAAAGCAGCCTTATACTTATCGTGATTTTTATGAAACAACTCAAGATCTTGCATTACACGGCTTAAATTAGATTTAACTACTGCATAACCTCCTGCAACAGTTGCTAACAACAAAACTCCTTGTATGGCGTGTGAAGCTGTTAATTCCATACTAAATATCCTTTAACACTTATTTCAAGATAAGTTTAACAATATGTTTTTTACCCATATACAATTCTAATTCTGCTTTAGATTTTAAACATTCAAACCGTGTATTACTACTTGATTTTATTTGTCTCATAGCAATTCTTTTGCCCTTCAAACAGACTGACATAGAAGGCTGTATTCGATGCTCTTTAATTTCGTTGTTCACCATCATTAATAATGCAACGACTGTTTCAATCATTTTTTCAGTTTCCGTTCTCTCGAACTTTGTCTTTCAATTTTTCAATATCACTTAAAGCCTTTTCCAATTGCTTTTCTACATGTGTGAGCATCACTTGGTTGTGAATATTTTTATCCAAAAGTTCTTGATGCTTCTCAACCGTCTCATAAAGATCTTCAAGCAACAGGAATTGTTCTTTGTCCACCGTTGTCTGTTCTGAAGCCTTAAGCAGATCAGCGTTCATAAGCTCACGACTTGTTTCTAAAGATGTAAGTCTAGCAGTTATCTCTGTATATGCAAAAATACCCATGGAAACAGCAATAATAATGCCAACCATGTTTTTGATTGGCATGGCAACGGCTGTTTCTGAGCTAACTTTCATTCTTATTAAACCTTTTACTTCTCTCTTGGTATTAATCGAATAAAATCTAAAACAAATCCCATTGACGGAGGAAATTGTGTGGCGACCCGCCTTTCCACTTCCTCAATACTAGCGGCATTTTCTACATCATAGTACAATACGTTTTCATACGCGTCTGAAATACCCATATCATTGTTCCATTCTTCCCCGGAACGTATTTTTTTTCTTACAAACTTGTTATACACACCAATTTCATAATCAGACATGTCAACAATTTCCTGAAAGACACCTGTTTACGTAGATTACGTAAGCAACTCCACCAGCTACACCTAATATTAACGCCAGCTTACCAATTTCTTTTACCCAATAGAGCAGACGTTCATAAAATTCTTTTTCGGCTTCTTTTTTTGCCTTTAACTTCTTTGCCTCTTTAATTTTTTGTTCTTTTGCAAGCTCCATGCGTCTTTCACGCTCTTCTTTTATAGCGTTCCAAGTACCAAAACCAAATTTTTCGTCTACATCTATCTCTAAATTACGCAAAAGGGTACGATTATTACGCTCGGTAACAACATCTGAAATTACCGATTTGTAGCTAGTGTCACTTTCATCAACGTTAGCTGTTTTTTTAGCTTTCTCAGCTTTGCTAGTTAAATGGAATATGTTATCAAGAGCGCTTGCTACATCTTTAATGTCTGAAGAAACTTCAATAAGTTTTTTAGCTCCAACAAGAGCAGCACCTATAGTAAGTGGGTCCATGCATTTTACCTACTTTTTACTCTGTAATGACCTATCACCGAACCACCAGGTTACTGCGCTGCTTGTCATAAACAGCACGGAGTCTATCACCCCAGCCTTCATGGCAAAATCGTCAGTCGTAAAATAAATTCCTCCAACAAGTATAAGAAGGAGAGCTGTTAGGACAGGGCGAACCAAACGCAAAACATCCACCACCCAACGATGAGGCTTGCCCAACGAATTGTCGTGAGCATAGGATGCTTCTCGTAAACTGGCGGCTGTCTCGGCATTAGCAATAGCTAATTCGTTTTCAGTTTCAGCGGTCCTCAGAGCAGCCTGTTTGTCCAGCAGCTTTAACTCTTGTTCGTACTCTAGGGCTTTGTCTTTTCGCCTCTGAGCTGCCTCGAAGATTCCTATACCTTTGCTTAAAAGACTGCCAACTAAACCAGTTGCACCACCAGTCAGAACAGATGAAATTACTCCAAACATGTCTTACTCCTTTACCATTTTCCCCATTGACGTCCTTTTCTTGTGTCAACATGAAGGAATGTTTTGTATTTACCGAAAGACCCAAATCCTGCTTGCTTGCACTGTGCAAGAAGGTCTTTTTTGTTGTGTCCTCGAAGGGAGATGTCGAAAGCCACTCCAAGTTTATGAGCCGATTTAGGTGCTCCACCGATTTTTGCATTAAAGACCGGACTGCGGAAAGCTGACGTGATACGAAACGGACGGTCTGCCAAAATACGCGCTCGCACCAGAACATTAAGTGCAGTAGGGTTGACCAACAGGCTGTTAGTACCATTACAAGCGATTTCTTCAGGTTTGAAGTAAGGTCCCCAAATCCAATCATACTCAGCCTCCTCATAATGATCGTATAACATTGTTATCTGCCTTTAACAAACTTTAAACGAGCCCCCTCGAATCGCTTCTCCCATGCCTCGATTTTCACCAGAAACCATGGTGCCTTTTGAAACATTAGGAGTTTTTTCTTCTACTCCATTGTTATAAGGAACATATCCTTGATCTTTAATTTCAATACCTTTTTTAGTCGTTTCTTTAGCTGCTTTTGCCATAATAGTCTCCTACTTACCTTGTTGTTTCATAAGCTCTCGTTCACGAGCAGCTTTTATTCTGGCTGCTACGATACCTTCTTGAGAATCTATACGAGCCGCGCCTAGTTGTGCATTATTCTGAGCTTTCTGCTGGTCTAGAGCTAAACGAGCCTGATCTATCTGATTTTCTGCGGCATCCTGTTTGGCTCTGAGTTCTAGGTCTTGTTGCTTCAGAGCAATAAGAGGATCAGGTTGTCCACCGCCACTTATTTGAGTGCTTAAAGATTTAACCTCCTGCATTCCTTGAGCAACAAGATCAGCTACCATTGCTTCAATCTCCATGGCCTGCTGCTCATTAGGTGGCTGGCCTTGAAGCTGCTGTTGCATTTGAGATGCAACCTGTTCTTTAGCTTTAACAGAAACATGCTCCATAACATGTTTTTGTAAAGCCATAGCGATTGCGGGCATTTGAGACACCATTGGCGAAGAACCAAAGACAAGGTGAGCTAAGATGTGTGCATCGTGATTTTGACCTTGGAAAACCGTCAAAGGAAGGTTTTCTAAAGATTCTGAGTTTTCTACTGCGGGATCTTTAGGTGTTGGATCTCCCTGTTCAACAGGTTTTAAAATAGAATCTACATCCTTGACACCCACCGCCTTATACATGCGACGATACGCTTCATACAAATTGTGAAGCTCCGGAGCCGATTGCGCCAACTGCAATTCCGTTTGCGCGAGGGTAACTCTTTGTGCCATGGAGAAGATGTTGGGATCAGATACTGGTAATACATCCACCCTATCATCAAAATCCTCCGCTTTTACCGTTCGTTCCGCACCTACAACGTTGTAGGGGTATTCTGGAGGAAGATACTCTCCGAAAACGCTAGACAAAAGTTCAAATTCATCTTTTTGAGCATAGTGCAATCGCTTATGTATAGCAGACATTACCTTTGCACCTTGTTCTAACATAGCAATGGTTGTTCCAACCGCTGCCTGTTGGTTGCCATCTCCTACTTGCAGATTAGAAACCGCTGCAAACCGCTGACCTGCCTCTACACAGAAACCCATTAGTTGATACAAAGTTGAATCTGCTCCCTTGTAAGGAAGCAACATCAACGATTCTCTAATAGATCCACCGGGAGAATCAACATCCCTGAACTCCCCAGGAGATAACGGCTCGTCATCGTTTCGTATACGAAGACCGCGACTTTTAAAACCAGCGGGCAGATTAGCAAGGGTTCCAGCATCAATAAGCTGACGAAGAGCCGCCGTGGCCGTGCGGCTGAGACCACCAATCATGTGTATCAGACCAAGGCCATAAAACCCAAAACCGGGAAGAAACTTAAAATGAACAAAATATTGTTTCTTTTTTCTTTGAGGATCTTCAGGGCTATAATTTCTTCTTATACTTAGAAGCTTGCCGTTATTTTCTGCTACGGTAACAACATAAGGAAGTTTAATGCCCGTAGGTTCGCCATCCTCTCCTGAATCTTCATATCCTTCAAGATCTAAATCTACATGGCATTCCAAAAGAGTGACTTCTTGGTCCAAATGAGTAGGTGAAATACCCGATATTTCATCCATCTCTTCCTTAACCTCAGAAGGATCTAACTGAGAAGCCAAGACCTCTACATCAGAATAAAAACCTGCAACCTGTTTTTTTCGTAATTCATTTTCGCTAATTTGAATTACATGAGTAACATTTTCGGAGGTTTCCAAATCCGTAGCTGTGTAAGGAACTACCAATTGTTCGGCAGGAACAAATTTACTTACCGCCCTCTCCAAAAATTCGTCGTAGTACACCTTTTTAAAAGTAGACCCGGAAAGCGGTAGATAAAACAACATCTGGTCAAATTCAGGTGTGTATTCTTTCATAACACAAGTAATTTGATAGTTCATAAAATGTCTTACGCGATCTGCTTGATTCTCTAATTCTGGAGTTATCTGTCCTAACACTTCTGTCCTAACAGGACCTCCAGCAGGAAGTAACTCTCCAAAAGCTTGCGCTTGAAATTGAGTCACAGCTTCAGCAAGTAACGGATGAGTTACACCGGTTGCACCACGGAAAGGCTCCGTTCGATCCTCATATTTAAACCCAAGAAGTTCCAGACCTGTTCGATACGCTTCCTGCCAATCTTTGCGGCTTTCTTTATTTGCTTCATACTGCTCCATAAGTTCGGACGAAACTGACGCAGCTATTCGATCTTCCAAACCATCTGCAAGATTAGCGTAAAAGTCGCCTGTGTCCGGAACTTTCATGCGCGGATCAAAATCCACTACTACCCCACCGTCTTCTTCCAGTTCAATATTTAAACCGGGGGCTTCTATAACAGTGTCTTCTTCTAAGTCTACTTCCGCAGAATTGTTCTCTTCTAAGTCTACAGGAGGTATTTCATCCCGACGTTCTACAAGAGAAGCCGTTCCAAAATTACTGCGAGGAAGAGGTTTTTTTGCCATTCTAATATCCTCTCAAAGACATTATGCCGCCACCTGCCATCATTTCTGGATAATAACGTTGATTGCTTTCGGGTAAAGGAGGTGTGTAGGTATTGGTTACGGAATCATAACCGGGACTTTCTGTAATACTAGTTCCCAGCATCGGTTGCCTTTGACGATTCATAAGTCTAAAAATTTCAAGGTTGTCAGGAACGGAAGGCACCTCTTCGTTGGCTTTAGCTTGAGCTTGCAATCTACTAAGAGCCTCACTAAGCTTTTCAGTGCTCATCGAAGCAAAACTGTTGGCTTGCATTCCGGTCATAGACATAAGTTGATTAATAATCTCAGCCCTGAATGCATCGGTCGCGCCACCGCTTCTTGCGGCAATTCCTGCGGCGAGAGGGCGAAATCCCATCATATTATCCATCACATGTGTTCCTTTTTCCTGAATTCAAGTTTCCTACTGTACCCGCATTTGCACCAGCAGGAAAGACTTCTTTGTCAAGTGTTAAAATTTCATTCTGTAATTAATAAGAGCTTGCGCGGCACTTTCTCCACCAATGGGATTATTGTAGGAACCCGTTGCCCGCAAGTTTCCACCAAATCCAAAAGGATTATTGACATTATAAGAGCCTCCAAGTGAACTTTCCGTGCCAACACCGCGAACGTCTGTAAGACTTCCACCAACACCTAAGATGCCCGGACCCGCTTTTCCTTCATAGCCGCCACCAAAACGAGTTATGTTTGGAGATTGGGCCATGGGCCGTGTATCCTCAAACTTTGACTTTGGGCCACGGCTCGTTCCGAACTCTCGCGAAAGGTTCAGGTTTAACGGACCAATGTCCACGGAACCTCCTAGCGTATCCGTCGTACTGTCAGAAAGAGTGCTGTCAAAATACTTGACAAAATTACTGGGAACTACATCCTGACTAGACGTAGTACGATCTGCGTAAAGTTTTACAGGGCCTAAATTTACATTTGCACCAAAAGACTTGTTTTGTAGATCCTGGTTATCGGCCTGCGACGATTCTTGGTAGTACCCTTTAACAGGACCAAAGTCTACTTCACCAGTGTCCGTAGTCGTGCTTCCAACTGGACTGTCTTCATACTTTCGAGACAGGTTAAATAATTTGTTTCCAATAGACAGAGACCCCATTTTAGGGCGGTCCGAACCTGCGGAACCTTCAGCTGAAACTTCAAGGTTACTTGAATCCATGGGAACAAAGGCTGCACCAAATTCAACACCTCCAGGACCTCCTGCAACTTTTGCCTGACCTTGGTATTCAGGAGATATAAACATCAAATACTCAGCCGCAGACATGTTTGCAAGAGTTAATTTTTTCGATTGCTGTGCCATCTAACCACTTTCCGTGTTAGGGTTTTTGTACTGGTTAACAACTTCATCTTCGTAGTCATCAAAGTCACTTATTACTTTTCCATTATACTTTCTAGGTAAATAAACGTCATCTATTGTTTTTGACTTACTTTGATTTAGATAATCAAAGTAGGCTTTAGAAAAAAATTCAGTAGAAAGTCTTCTAAACACTTTTCTTTTCTTCCCATTCCAGTTTCTTAAAATTCTGGTGAAACTTTTGTAACGTCTGTGTTACGAATAATTACTTCTTGCTCATTTTTTCATTAGTTTTTCTGCGGGGGTCATGGACTCTACTGGAATATTATCTTCTTGACGACGGCCATACGAAGGCATACCGGGGTCTCTCCTTAAAATAATATCATCTTCATCTCTGTCGAGCCCTCCTTCTCTTGTCCACGGAAACTTTTCTTTTCGTTCCTCGTCCGTTAAATCGCGTCGGTTTTGAACAAGTCGAGCCTCCGCTTCTCCTAGCAGCCGATAGTATATTTCTTTTTTGCCAAGTTTTTTCCCTGTTCGAGGATCTTTTATGTTGGTGTAACGAAACTCTTTTGCCGTACCGCCGCGCTCAAAACCTTCTCGGTGCTGTATTCCATGCATTAATTCGTGAAGCATGGACGAACGAAAGCTGTCGGTTGGATCTAGCTCTTTTTTGTAAAATATAAAGCCAGATTCCTGTAACTGATCGAACTGTTGTTTTAAATAATCAGGCAACGTTTCCGGGTTTATGTCCGTTCTTTTTGTGTAAGGAGGTTCTCCCGTTGGAACAACCTTCTGTATTTTAAACTTATTTGCTTTGCCCACATCGTTTTCTACTAAAGTTAGACCCGCTTCGCTAAAATCCTCCAAAGCTTCGTTTAGAGCGGCTGTAAACTGCCCTTTTTTAAACGGTTGAATGTACCGGTCCTGCTCGTCAAAAGGCAAATAATCGTACTTGCTTTTTTTGCCCGGACGAGCGTCAGGACTCACGGAAATAAAATCTGTATAGGGGTTATACGCGGCTCCTCTTCTTTTTTGAGTTCCCAGAGAAATTTCTGACATAGGTCTTTGTATTCTTTGTGTGGTTTTTGTAAAAGGAGGGCCTACTTTCTCAGAGCCCGTAATAGAAGTTTTTACCTCCGGTATGTCACTTTCAAAATATTCTCTAAGAAGATCTCCGTCTTGATCCTGAAGCTTCTGATACTCCTTGGCATATTCATCAGGGTCTTTGTTACTAGCTTTTAACTCCGCCAGTTTTTTCACAAGAACCGCTCTTTTTTTCTGAAGATCGGCTAGGAGAGAAGAACCTGAAACTTCTGTTATTCCAGGGTAATTTTTATAAAGTTCTGAGTGTTGAAAAAGGTCACTTACCACAGGGCTTTTGCCTTTTTTAAACATACCAGTAGGAGTTAACACGTCTGGATTTACAAAAGCTTTTGCCTGTTCGTCGGATATTTCAAACCGCCAGTCGCTTATAGGCTCTCCATTTCTCTCCCAGCGAAACAACCCCGTCTTTTCCCAGATCTCCTCTCTGGAACGACCCTTTTTTGCCATTTCATCCGCTAGTTTAAATTTTTTAGGGTCCGCAGTTGCTGCTCTGCGACCTGCAAACATCCCGGCAACCACTCCCGGCCCCTTAACCGGAGCAATTAATGATCCCGCGAACAACCCAAAAGGAAGAAGAACGTCTGGTTTTACTACTCTCTTCTCTTCAGGATCATAAAAAGACATTTCACCGGTCATTGCTCCAGAGGTAAGACCCTCTTGGTAATCCTCAAAAAGCTGACCGATACCCTTTGCAATAGCAGAGCCCGTCTCCTCACGGACCTTGCCGTCCGTTGCAAACTTTCCTGCAAAATCCAAAGCACCACGGGCTGCTTGGACAATGGGCATGTATTCAAGACCCTTTTCTACAGGGCCGTACTCTCCGGGAGTAGTTTTTGGACGATAACGACCATCCGAAACCATTTCGTAAGTAGTTTCCGGGGCGGTAATAACTTCGCGGCGTTCTGGCGTAAAGGCATCTACCACCGGACCACGGAGAAAATTGAAAAAACCAAGCAGGCCTGAATCCGTCTCTTCGGGGGTCCTTCCGTATTCGTACTGTTTCTCTGGTTCAGCCATAGTAACTCCGTATGTAAGTAGACTCCTCCGTGGAATCTACCCAGTCGTCATTTGGAAGTTGCACAAAATTACCCTGACGGTAACGCATCAGAGCTTGCGTCGTGCTATCTACAAGGTCATCATAGTCGCCGTTTGGAAATGCAGCGCACTCGTCAATAACCTCGTCGGCCCAACGTTCGTCCGGCGCCCATATCATCCCACTCTCAAAAAGTGGCGATACAGAATGGACGCGAGTCAGCTTATCGTTTCCTTTGCTTGGTGTAAAGTTTACAACAGGTATTCCCAATTGTCTAAGCTCATGTGTAAGAGGGGTCCCTGAAGCCTTGGCCTCAATGATAACCGTTTCAGGCTCCCAGAAGTTATATTGATCCAGAGCCTGTGTCTTCAGTTCCGGAAAATCCCACCGGCCCTTTTTTGAATCCAGCAAAATTAAATTAGCCGGTCCGTCCTGTTTTGGATAAAATACCCCCCACGTTGTAATGGCAGAGTAATCCGCAGTCGTTGACTTGCTAAATGCCGTATCGTAACTCTGAATTACATATTCAAGCTGGGGAACCTCGTCCTCTTTCCAACGCTGCCACCACTCCTTCTTTATAATAGCACCTTCCGCCGACGTGGGGTTTTGCTGCCACTGGGCATTCCACTTGGCAACAGACAACGAAGCACGGACACCCTCAAGCTCCTCCGCCTTCCAATACTCAGGCCAACATGCCTTGCCACTGGGCATGATTGCAGGAAACTCTACAACCTCCCACTTGTCCGCATTTTCATCATACCCCTGTGCCTTGATTACTTTCTCGGTAAGATCCTTCAACGACCACCTTGTCATAACAATAACAATCGCACCCCCAGGCTGTAAACGCTGCCGGGGACCCGACGTGTACCACTCATACGCATGTTCCATTGCCGTCTCGGAAAGTGCATCCTGCTCCGAATGAGGATCGTCAATAATCAACAAGTCAGCACCGCGACCGGTAATCGCACCACCCACACCCGCAGCAAAGTACTCGCCACCATGGTTCGTGGACCATCGGCCAGCAGCCTTGCTGTCAGACTGTAGGTCTACAGAATCAAATATATTTTGGTACTCGGTTGTTGCAATCAGGTTTCGGACTTTACGGCCAAAGTTTACAGCAAGCTCCGCAGTGTGCGTGGTTTGAATTATTTTTGTTTTTGGAGCACGGCCAATGATCCATGACGGGAACAGGTAACTTGCAAACTCGGACTTGGTGTGCCGTGGTGGCATGTTAATTATCAGACGTTTACTTTTCCCCGTAGCAATGTCCTCGAACTTTTTTGCAATCATTCGATGATGTGCGCCTGCAATAAATTCAGGCCAGACCTTGCGAACATATTTAAGAAAATCTTCTCGGCAACCTTCGACCTCTTCCATCTGGGCAAGGCGTAGTTCGAGCTTTAATCGCCGGTCTTCAACTTCTGGAGTTTCTGTACGTAACATGGCTAATCTTAGTAAACGATTTTATGCAAAAAACCAAGTGATATGGGAATAAATGTAACAAAAATATACCCGTTAACCCATATCATTTTTTCGGTGATTATTTGTGCGAAACAAGGCCGAAGCCGCCGCTACTCTAGGTCGTCGCGGAAATTTTGAAAAAATGGCGGTTTTCTGCGGTTTCTGGTGCTGAATCGGGCAGCGGGACCCTTGGACCATGACACGCGGACCATGCACCAACAAACGCGGACCATGCACCATGCACCATGCACCAGCTAAGACCACCAGCTAAGACCACCAGCTAAGACCATCGAGCAGGCAGGCAGGCAGGCGGGCGGCGGACCAGCAGGCGGGCGGCAGGCAGCAGGCAGCAATAAACCAGCCTGGGCAAATACCGGACACGCAGGCAGGCAACGAGTTTAGGGCGAATACCGGACACGCAGGCCAAGGGCCACTAGACAAGGCCCTAGGGCAACGCTGGTAGGTTTCGAGGCCTTAGAGGCGGGCGGCAGGGCGCAGGATTAACGGAGCGCAGATTAACGCTAATTAGCGGACAATAAAAAACCCGCCTCAGTTTCCCAAGGCGGGTTTTAAAACGTATCAAGGTTTATTGTGTAACGGCAAAACGAGGCACAAAACAATTCTTTAGGACGCCGTCCCAACGATCGTAATTATTATGAATTCCCGCGATATCGTGAATAAAATTACCATCGTCTGCCGCCAGCCACTCAGCGAGTCGCAAGGGCGTTTTTTTATGCACTCGTTGAATATCCGTTCCTGTAACAAATCTATCGTAGCTATAACCAAGGCTGGTGTAGAAATCAACGGAGCGTTCAACAATTCGTTCAATCAAATCCGAATCCTCTGCCGTAGTCCCAAGCGTGTCGCATAGGTAGGTAGATGGATGCTTATATTTTTTCATTACTTTGACTCCTAGTTAGTATGTGAAACCAATAAAAACTCTTGTCCCTTTTTTAAGGCCGATAAAGCGGCTTATGTCTTGATCATCCATGAGCATATATCGCTTATCATAGCGACAATATTTGTCTTTTATAAACGTAGTTTTAGCATCTATTTTACGGCGAACAAATTCGCCTTTTTTAACATTTTCTATTTTAACTTGTTGCATTACTTTGACTCCTAATATTTAAGATAAATTTATTATATAGATTGATCCTATATATACAAGACAAAATAAAACCCGCCTCAGTTACCCAAGGCGGGCTTTAGATTAGGCTAGGCGATCGCCTAGGCGGCTACTGCTACCGGAACTGAGGCGATGGCTTGCCACTGATTAGCGGGCAAATCTAAGACCTTGCCGCCGAGAACTTGCCACTCGGAAACCGAGTCGGCGTCCGCCTTGTGCGCCGCCGCCGTTACGGCGTTCACCATGGTGGCGCGACTCAGAGGCTCGCCTCTGTATCCGTCCTGCTGGATAGTTTGCATTAAGCCGTCAAGAACACTGGATGTTTCCGCCTTGGAAAGTTTCAGAATTCCGCCCAATGCATTTACAGCAGGTTGCGCCGCCGCCATGCCATTCTCGACAATGTCACCAGCCGCAAGGCGGAACTGCTCAAGTACGGACTCGAACATGTCGCGACTAGCATATGCCGCCGTAATGTCTTTTAGTTTTGAACTAAGCGCGGCATTGTCTAGACGTTTGGATTCGTCCGTCAACATTGCCCACGTATCGCCATCTGAGCGTGAACTGGTCAGATGCGCCGTTCTATTTTTGTTGGCTGTTTGCATTCCATTAAGGCAAGCCAGCGTCCAAAGTAATTGAGCTACCTGAACGGAGCCGTGTCCGGTCTCAGAATTTGAGATCACCACACCCTGCGCCATAACATCGCCAACGCCCGCGCCAGTTCCGGTTATGAGGCGGCTTTTAAAACGTGCATATAAGCGCTTGTCCGTAACGGCGGCGTTTACAATTTCCCAGTCTGCTTCCGACTCAATTAATGTAGGCAAAACGGACTCCAGTAAATCCGGATTGTCGAACGTTTTAAACTTATCAGAAACCACGGCCCTAAGAGTACCATGCATAGCATCACCTGCGGCGGGTGTATCGCCGTCAAATGTACGAAGCATGGCCGAACGCGATTCTTGGGTATGGATGCGATTCAAGGCATGGTCCAAAACGTCCGGATATTCCTGCTGGAGTCGGCGTCCGGTACGAACGTCTAGGCCCGCCTTAGTTACCATTTGATCGAACGCGACGCCGTTGGCGGTTAAAATTTTGGTAGGTTCGCCGCGCACACCTTCCAAGAATACTTGAGTTTCTTTAGTGAATCCGTCCGTCCGAACTTTTAAAGAATCCGTTTGCGCGACATAGTCCACTTTACGCGCCGATTGATCGCGGACAGTTTGCAACAAAGACTCTAGAGTGTGCTTTTCGTTTTCTATATTCATAATGTGACTCCTTTTATGGCCCGCCAAAATTAGCGAGTCCCTGTTTTATATAGGAACATTCCCACAGGGTCAATTGCAATTTTAAAAAATGCAATAATCAAGCAATAGCACGGCGCCTTGAGTCCATTAAACCATGGTCAGCAATGACAATATTGCGGGCGGCTATTGTCGCGCCTTGGCATAATCCACAAGAGTCGCATTGGACTCGTTGTCCGCCCTCTTTACTTGCCGGACAAATGGACTCGACGCCGAACAATGTTTCTTGTTCTATTTTACGGACTCGGAATGTCCGCCAGCCTTTGGCGGTTGCGCTTGCAACGTCCGCCGCATTGTCGGCGCTTGCCATGCAAAGCTTTTTTAAACCTGCGCCAATTCTTTTATCCCACTGGTGAGTGTAGCCCGTGCGATTCTTAACAAGGCGCGTTGCTTTTTTCCATACGTTGGCGGGAATAGCGGCAGGATCCCCATAAGATCCTATACGAAAAGACAAGCCCGAGAATAATTCAGGCAATAACGCGGAATCAAAATCAACGTCCGGCGCAGCATAGCGTCCGCGATGGTATGCATTCCAAACGGATAACGGCGCTTGGTAGACTCGGACATAACAACGAGTCGCGCCCTTGTGAATCGGCCTTAATTTACAATCCCCACAAACGCTGGAATCGTCACCCGTTTTTAAGGCCTTATGTGGCGCGATATCCTGCCTCATTATAAACGTCTGGACCATTGCGCCGGTCTTAGCATTCCCGCTTGCTTCAGTAATCCGGCAAGCGATCGCAACAATTGGCTTGCCATCAATTTTGGACGGCCCCTCATATAATATAACGCCTGTATACTCAGAACGTTTTATAGAGCGGCGCAGAATTTCAATATCTTTAATCATGGTTGACTCCTGTATTGGTTTAATGATTCGCACGTTATAGGATTTATCCTATATACGCAAGCAAAAAAATGGCCCGCACAATGGCGGGCCTAGTTTAGTGTGAGGAGTCAGCTCACTAAACGGCAGTTTTTAAAACTTCCCCTACTGCAGGAATAAAGAAAACGGCGACGGCGATTCCTTTCGTTACGTTTTGGATTATCAGTTTACCGCCGCGTATAACCAAGGCCATAACGTCGCCAGCGTCCGCGTAGTTTTTTAGGCCATTAAACCATATGCGCTTGTCGCCGCGTGTCTTTGCCCTGTACGCAGAAATAGTGGTTTCTGTCCCGTCGCTATAAACGCCGCTCAAGGTCACTTTGTCGCCTGCGCTTAATTCGTCGTAGTCCAAAACATTCTCGCGCTTTAATAGATCACGCAAGGCCGC